>Ga0209061_1000789_pt1 | contig 68289 bp, 53 predicted proteins | sample Coa_R1_10_FD_187157 | JGI IMG/M metagenome (GOLD analysis project Ga0209061, IMG submission 187157) | Surface soil microbial communities from Centralia Pennsylvania, which are recovering from an underground coalmine fire - Coalmine... | ecosystem: Environmental > Terrestrial > Soil >... | reverse complement strand
TAGTAACCTCCGCCGAGAAGTACCTATTCCAGTCAACCTGCCGACCTTCGTCGACACAGCAATTGATAGCCTTCGGAGCGCATTTGACCGCGTACGGGGATTTAGAGCGGCGCTGGACGAACAAATAACGCATGCAGAGAACCGGATAGGGGAGCTGGAGAAGGAGATCAACCAGCTCGCGAGAGGTATCTCGATTTCGTATCCATCTCACGTGGAGATTCTACGCAGCAGGCTTGAACCTGTCGTCGGAGTGCGTCCCGCCGTGCTGTGTGAACTTCTTGAAGTCCCAGACGAGCGCTGGCAGGCCGCGGTTGAGGCTATGCTGGGAGAAAGGCGCTTCCTGATCATTGTCCCTGTGGGTACCTATGAGCGGGTCCTCGGCTATATTGAAACCTTTAAGAAGGATAGCAGCCTGCATGATGCTGGTGTTCTCGACCTCGAAAAAGCCTATGCGGAGAGACGGGGAGCACTGCAACACAGCCTGGCGCACGAGGTGAACGTTGCAGATACCTACTTGCAAGCGTACATCGACTCTATTTTGGGAAACATCATCACCTGCGAGTCGGTACAGGAGTTGAGAAGACATCGCCGCGCGATCACTTCCGATCTGGTTTACTACAATGAGTGGGCAGTTCGCGTACTCTCGCCAGAAAATTTTCGCAACTGGTTTGTAGGCCAGCGCGCGAGAAAGTCGCAGATTGAGGTCCGCAAGCAAGAGCAGGAACAGAAACACCGCATAGTATCACAACTTACACCCGAGCGGAATCGCCTGAAAGACGTAGAAAGCCAGCTCGATAGGGGGCTGATCGGCCCTCTCTTGCTGCTAAGAAAAAGCCTGGAATCCCCGCCGGAAGACGCACCCCTTCGCCTAGAAATTGCGGCCCTGATCGCCGAGCGCGATGCGCTCGATATGAGCGGCGCCAATCGGCTGAGAGCAGAATTGCGCCGCATTGGGGAGATAATCAACCGGGAAGAAGCAGCTCTCAATCAGATCAGCCAGCAAATGGGGAAGTTGGACTCCGACAAAAAGAAGGCGATCAATGATAGATGCGCTGCCGATGAGACCGTGGCAGTGCGTCAACAAGCGGTATTAGAAATGCAAGAGAAGTATCCTACCGCCGTTTCCTCAGCAGGAAAGCTTCTAGAAGAACAGAAAGGTGAAGACGACCTCACGCATGCTATCGGGAATGCAGACAGAGCGGCGAAAAGTTACGCAACCCAGTCAGCCAAGGCAATGACCGACTTTCGTGATTTGGGACTGAGTTACAATATCAAGTATCAGTTTGCAGGCATTCCTGGGAGCCTGGAAGAAAAGCGCTACACCCACGAGCGCGGGCGGTTAGAGTCGACGGAACTGCCCCAATACGAGGAAAGAATCGCGCAGGCGAAGCAGGAAGCGGAGCAGGAGCTGAGAGAGCATGTACTGCACATCTTGCGCGAGCGTATTGCTAACGCGAAGGATGAACTGCAGCGCATGAACGATGCGTTGCGACCACTGACTTTCCACGGCGACCGCTATCAGTTTCGCTGGTATCCTGCTGACGCTATGCGCGAGTATCACGACCTGATCGTTAACTCCCAGTTACTCGGTGCAGGTTCTCTCTTCGAGAGCGAATTTTACCGAAGTAATCAGGAGGCTTTCGATCGATTTTACGAGGAACTCACACGTGTTCCACAAAGCGATGCAGAGAGGAGGGCCAGGGAGCGCCTCACCGACTACCGAACATACCTTGAGTACGACATTGAAGTAAAAACCAGTGATGGCAATACTTCCCGGCTCAGCAGAATTGGTGGCGAGACGTCGGGCGGCGAGACTCAAACCCCTTTCTATGTTGCAGTTGCGGCATCGTTCGTTCAGCTCTACCATATCATGGATGAGGGAAAGCGTCGCCGGGGACGTCCGACAATCCGACTTGCGGTTTTTGACGAGGCATTCAATCGAATGGATCAGAGCCGCATTGGTGTCGCTCTCGATATGCTGCAGCAATTCGGGCTCCAAGTGGTTACAGCCACCCCTCTGGAACGCTGCGAATACCTTGTTCCTAAAATTTGTACGAATTATGTTCTCAAACGCGTGGGCGAAGAGATTCTCATCGACGAGTACAGCAACTACGCGGCGAAGTTGGAGGAGATGTATGGAGCATGATCCGCTCTCATTGCTGCCAGAAGTCAAAATTATCTTAGAAACATTGCTTGCCCAGGCAGAACAGCCTGGAAGAAAACGAGTGACGCGGGTACGCCTACACGCACAAGCTTACGACTGGTACTATGCGGGGAGTATACGCTACAGCGTGAATGAGCAGGTGCAACTCCTGGAAGCGAAGGGGTGGTTACGCCTACATTGGCAGAAATTTGAAAGGGGCAACATGCTCGAAGCGATAGACTTGGTGGCGCAGCAGGAGGCCATCGGAGGACTGAATGCTCTGCTGGGCCGCACTCCAATTCATGAAATGCGGACAAGGATGCGCCAGCTGCTCGACCAACAAGAAACGCATAGAGGCTGGTTCGACTCGTTCGTGTCCTGGGCTAGAACGCAACTCGATGCAAACAAATCAGTCGCTCCATTGAGCCTACAAGACTTGCGGGAAAGTCAGGACCTGCTGACGGCCCTCTCCGCAATTGCGGACCTACAATCTCCAGTATTCGAAAGATCACTAAGTGTACGCCTCTTCAAGAACAGCAAGCGCCTCGAAGAACTGCGCGCAGGAATTGTATATGTCTTGCGTATGCATGAGCCGGATGCAGCCAGGTATGGTGATGATGAGTGGGCCTTGCTCCAGGCTCATCACATCAATCGCCCTCCTGAGCGGGTTCCCCTTACAGGGCCAATTGACCTTCTTATTCGAAATACCTCGCGCGGTAGGATTGAGTCTGAGACATATCTTCGCCTTGAGCCTGGGTTATCTAGCATCAGTCTCTCTGAGGACATATTGCGTTCTGCAGTGGTCAGAGCTTGTCCAGCAAAGGCCATCATTACTGTCGAGAACCTGACCAGTTTCAGCGAATTGCTGATTATTCGTCCCCTCGACATCATGGCCGTACATACGGGAGGGTTCGCCAGCCCTAGCCTTACGGCATTTCTCTATAATATACGCGACTATCGACCTGGACTTCCGTTCTTCCACTGGGGAGACCTGGATGCGGGTGGGCTTCGTATTCTGGCGCATTTACGCCGACGACTCGGCCGCGTGATTCCCCTTGGCATGGATATAGCAACGTTTGAGCAAAGAAGCTGTTATGCACAACCTCTCACTTCTAACGACAGGGAGAGCTTGGGTGTTCTTCTCAGTGAACCCGAGTTAGCTGACTGCGCTTCATTACTTCATCATCTCATGAAAGAGGACCTAAAACTTGAACAAGAGGCAATCGACGCACAAAGTGTCTTGGGCCAAATGAGTTCTTTGCTTTAGGAGCAATACTAGTTTTTATCAAGATCCAGTGTTGGATATGCAACGACTGCGTTCTAGGATTGCCATACCTGTTTGGTTATGCTCCTGGCATTTCGTGGGAACTTGCACACCTTCTTCAATGCCCTGGAAAGGGTATAGCAGCAGAACGAGCCGCTTTAAAACAGCAAGCGATCAGTTGTCTGGAGAAAGCGGCTTCCAATGTGCAGTTAGGGACACTACAATGCTATCTCGGCGCTCTGGGGTATCATATCGAGATGAGTGTGATAGACAATCGTACTGGCAATGTTGTAGGAAAGACTTCGCTCTCTCATGCGTAAGCGCAAATCAGGGCGTCTTTCGTTTTTTTGGCTCTTGTGCTCTTCCCATGTTTAAAGGGCAGACCTACTCCTTTTGAGAGAGGTAACTTCCACTTTTTTTGTTGCTCCATAAAAATGTCGAGTCCGCAACTATATTCTTCGCGCCACAGGTCCGTCAAAGATGTGCTGTTTTGCAGTCCGCAACTCTATTTCGCCCGAAAAGTCCTCTTTTACGTGTAAAATGATGCCTCTGAGTCCACAGCTTTATTCTTCCTGAACACGCCGTGTTTACCTGATAAAATACGGCCTTACAGTTAAATCATGTCTTACAACAAGCTCGCGGCCAACCTCCAGGAATATCGGAGGTTGACCGCGAACTGAATCAATGAGAATGTATATACCGGTTTGAAAAGGTCTACCGGGTCGCATGCGACCCGCCTCGCACTGCCCTCGTTCGAGTCTGATACACCAGCCTTACTCCACACCCAGAAGGAGCCATCGCCGTAAGAGTCATGAAAAGGGATTCTGGCAATCAGATCGTAGTGTTGGCTGGCAATCAGGCTTTGCGTGATTTGTCTTGCCAGAACCGCGTGATAGCCATAACTCAATTCAATCACCGCGAAGTATCCTTCTTGCACCGCGACTCTGTAGGCCGCTTCTCCTGAAAGAGTCATTCCAGCCTTATCTGTGTAGACGAAATAGTCCAGGCTACTCCACTGCCAGAGGTTCGTCTCATTCTTCAGATAATAGCGTAACACATCGAAATCTTCCGCCAGGTAGTGATCGCTTCCTTTGTGGACGCGGGGACGCAGGAACGCGGTAAGCCGCGTGCTGGAGGGCCAGTTCGCGTAGAGAGCCTGCGCTTGCAGCAGACCCAGCGGGAAGATCAACAGGAGAAGAACTCCTATCGCGAACCAGGAAAGGCCAACGGTGTACTTCCCCCACAAACCAGCGAGATAGGCCACGAAAAAGCCTGCCAGGGGGGCAAGAAAGAACATGCTGAAAGCCAGATGTTTGTCCAGTGAAACCAACTCTCCTTTGTAGGTGTGATAGAGCGGAACCAGCAGAGCTGAGCCGAAGAGCAGCAGCCCGGTCGCGCGCCGTCGCCTGCCACAGAAAAGCAGGCCAAGCAAACCGAGTCCGAAGAACATGCCCTCCATCAGCGCGATGTGCTCTATGATCAGGATGGGCATGGTATGAACAATGACGACGCGATTGATGGTTGTCGAACTCAGACCGGTGAGCGCCTGCTTATCCATACAGAGAAAGGCGATAAAGCCTGATCCTACCAACGAAAAGAGGGCGACCCGCAGCCGAACGAGCATTTCCCTCCATCCCCGATGTTTCCAGCTCCACCAGGCCAGAAGTGCCAGCACAGTCGGCACGAACAGCAGCCCGGCGTACTTGACTGCGACCATCAGCAGCAGGAGAGGACCCAGAGCCAGAAGCATCCGGGCTGAAGCAGCCTTACCGGCCCACAGGCAGAGCATCACCGCCAGCGCCAGCAAACAGCAGCATAGGGCATCAAAGGTAGCCAGCCGTCCAAGAAACAACACTGACCCCTGGCAAACAAAGAGGAAGGCCGCGATCCAGGCGCTCTTGCGATCAAAAAACTGGATTGTCATGCCATAGACACAGATGGTGACGATCAGCATACAGAGCAGGCTAAAGAGGCGTGCCGCTTCCAGCCCTCCCAGCAAGTCTAGAGCGCCTCCAATGGCCGGATAAAAGGAGGGATAGCCAGAAAAGTAGAGACCATAAGGCTCTAGATAAGATGTTTTACCCTGCCAGTTCAGAAGAATTTGATGCCCGGCTAACAGGTAGAGGGCTTCATCCTGGAAAGCGCTATTGTTGAGTACGAGAAGAGAGGCGCTGGCTTGCAAGAGCAGGATGACAGGTATCAGGAACCAGGAGAGCCAGCGGTAGCAACCGCTCTGGCGACTTGAATGCCTCTTTTGCGCGCCTGGAGAACGCCCATTCATGTGTACAAACTCCTGTGTTCAGCAACCATCACAGCACACCGGTCCAAGTGTAAGCAGGAAGCGTTATGAAAGCGTCTTGAACAGCGTTATTTAACTTCCGTGGCCCTGACCCCCTGAGCATAAAAGATGCCGGTGGGCAGGCGCAGGTGGCGGGTGACGATGGAGTAGGAGGAGAATGAAGCTTTGTAGAGAATAAACAAAGTTTTATTCAGAGCAGCAGTCGACCTGCGATAAATCCCGTAGGTCGGCTACTGTTTTGAGTACACGATTGGTCGGTTTAACAGGTTAGCTTTTGCGGTGAAGGGACCAGAAATAAGTGGGCAAAGCAAGCAATGTGCTCGAGAAAAACACAACACCCGCTATCCAGCTTATATGCCAGAAAGCTGCAACAATGCCCACATATGCAACCGCCATACCTGTAGTATAGAAAAGTACTTCTTGCATTGTATCACGAACGTCTAATCGCCGCCTTGCTTTTGTAATCTTGATAAGAGTATTGCTGGTTAAAATTGGTATAGCGAATGCAAGAGTTATGATGGAAATCCATGCCGCGACGTCTAAATAATTTAACGAAATAAAGCTTTGCATGATAATTAAACTGATCGCGGTGAGGCTTCCAGACCACCAGACCGACTGATGAGGGATCCCGTTCATTATCTTTCCCTTCGTATCATTTTATGATTAAATGCATTTGTATGGGATGTGCCGCCTGCCTTATTTATTATATTCTACCTCGAAGAAGCTGTAATATTCGTCCTACTATATCTTCTCGCAGGAAGCCGTAGACGTTTATCACCACTCTAGTTACTATCTCGTAGAGTCGGTAATGTTTCTGAGCTTCATAAGCTTCCCTCGTTTCTCTGGCATATCTTCTATCTAGTTCCAGTTGTGTACGCACCTCTTCAGCAAGCTGCGCTATTTCGTAATCGGAATCAGGATAGTTGGCCATCTTGTGTTACCTCCTAGAAATCAACATTGGCAATATCTAAACTGAATCCTCGTTTTTCATCCAAAAGCACTATGTTACGGAGTTGCTTTGCCTGTAAGAGAGGCATATGACTCATAACATCTAATTTGATGAAATCTCCGAACGGACCTACTGATTCCGATTGCAGCCGATCGACGATAACTCGCATAAGAAAATTCAGGTTATATCGAAACCGCGCTGAGCAAGGAATTATACGATAACTATCATATAATCTATCAAATACTTGAGCATATTGAGGATAAGATTGCTTCAAGAAGTCTCTCTCTGCTTTCGTTAAAAGTCCTTCATAATATATCCTCCTCCCTGTACGACGTATCTTTGGATGATTTTTAATCGTAAAATTACTGTTACAATATGTTTTTCCTCTAATTAACTCTCCGAATTGAGTAATAAACGCACTACGAAAATATTCCTCTTTCTGTGCTATAAGCTCTCGTGTTAATTTCTGTGGTTTGAATACGCCTTTATCTGTTTCTTTCGAGAGAATCCAGGGTGAGGGTTGTTGATCAGACATAAGATGGTCAACTTTCGTAAGGACAAAAACGATTTTGCTCAATAATTCAATTTGTTTCTCCTTTGTTGCTACCATAGCCAGTATCTTTTGGAGGATTTCACTGTCGAAGACATACGAGCGGCTATCTGCTTGAATTGCCCAAATCACCACCTGGGAACTTTCCATCTTTTCTTTATATTGATCAATACGCCGCTTATCCTCCAATACAGATTCACCCACACCAGGTAGATCATTAAACAAGATTTCGTGACCGGTGGAAGTTTTCTCAGAGTAGATTTGAATATCTTTTGTTGCGGGTCGTATCGGATCAACTTCAAAGTGCGTATCAAATAAAGCATTCATGAGTGAAGTTTTACCAACGCCAGCCTGACCCATAACGGAGACCTCAAGGGTTTTAGCTATTTCTTCATTCCATTCTTGTAGTACCATAGCCAGGACTCTTTCAACCAGACTCATCTTCTTATCCATTTTCTCCTCACGCCCTGAACTGGAACTAAGAAGTAACAATCTACAAGAATGGAGTAAAAAAATCTTCTAAACTTATGGACGTCTTTTACTTTTATGAATAAAATATAACATAAAAATTTCTTTAAGTGAAGTGTCTGATATGTCTGGTATAGCCTCGTCAATCTCGGTTTTCCTAAATATTGGGGGCCATGTAGGGGTGTAACGAATTGCGCCCCTAGATTTCCTCCCCTCGCCCCGGTTTTTGGCAGAACTGTCAATCTCCTATTCTCATCCCGATGTGATCCCGATTTTCTGAAGAAAAGATGGAAAGTTTCCTGCGCAGCCGTTGCCAGAGGATGATAATGTCTTCCAGGGGATAACGTGTGTTTTCCCCGTAATGTATCATATAATGAATGAGATCTGATGAGTACAAGGAAATGAATATGAGTGAGACACCGTTGGTCAAGAGGTGCGCCTGGGCTTTATCCAGTCAGCAATATATCGAGTACCATGATAATGAGTGGGGGGTACCCGTGCATGATGATCGCAAGCTTTTTGAGATGTTGATCCTCGAAGGAGTACAGGCGGGTCTGAGCTGGTCGCTGATCCTGAAAAAGCGAGCAGGCTATTTCCAGGCGTTCGATGGCTTTGACGCGCACAAAATCGCGCGTTATGACGACCGGAAAGTCCAGGAGTTGCTGGCGAATCCTGAGATCGTTAGAAACAGATTGAAGATTCAGGCGGCCATTCAGAATGCGCGTGCATTTCTCGCGCTTCAGTCCCGTTATGGCAGTTTCGACGCGTTTCTCTGGCAATTCGTGGGTGGGCAGCCCCGTCAGAACGCCTGGCAAACCTTGCAGGATATTCCGGCAAGCACCGACGAATCAGACGCGATGAGTAAGGAGCTGAAGCGCCAGGGGTTCACCTTTGTCGGAACAACTATCTGCTATGCCTTCATGCAGGCCATCGGGATGGTCAACGATCACATCGTCGAGTGTTTTCGCTGGCAAGAGGTACAACTTGCTGCTCGATAGCCCACGCGCCTGAAAGTGACGCTATTCTTCTACCACCACAAGCGCGTGGACACGCCCTATCTGGAAATCGTCGGGCCAGCGCACAGGTACTTCTTCCCAACTCACGCCCGTATCGGTGGAGCGGAAAATGCCTTTATTGCTGCCCGCATAAAAGACTCCCGCTTCGGCTGCATTGGCGGTCAAAACACATGTCAGTAAGCCTTTTTCTTCGGGCAAACCAGAGCGCACCTGCTGCCAGGGGCTGTTGTGGCTGCGGCGATACACGACTGACTCCGCGCCTCCGGGATTATGCGCCTGCTGCGGGCCGTGTGCCGCAGAGATGACAAGGGTATCTGGATCAGCGGGATCGACCGCGACACTCCAGAGGTAGTGGTGATGGAGACCTTCATCGGGCCGATACCACGTATCTCCGCCATTATCGCTCTGGACGAAACCGTTGCCTGGACGCATAAAGCCATCCCCGGCGGCGGAATAGAGACGATCGGGCGCAAGTTTGTGCATGGCTAAGGTGTGCGTATCAAAGGGTCCATCCGGTTTGCGATCTTCCCAGGTTTCTCCACCGTCGAAGCTGCGCAGAAGCGCACCGGCCTCAATAGCGGCATAGAGGCGACCGGGGTGGAGTGGATCAGGCGTGATCCAGCGCACGTGGCTGGTATACGGGCGGGGTGGGAAACTCCAGGTGGGAGCAGAGGGTAACTGGCGCAGCGCAGCCAGCTCCCGCCACGTTGCCCCACCATCCGCCGAACGAAAAATGGCGCTCGGTTCTGTTCCCGCATAGACAACGCTCTTTCCATTGGAACGCTCTAATGGACTGATGGCAACCGACATAACCTGCTCGCGAATGATGTTTGAGCCTACATTTCCCCACGTTCGCCCGGCATCAATGCTGCGCCACAATCCCTGCCCAAAGGTGCCGCAATAGACCTCCTCTGCATGCTGCGGATCAACAGTCAGACATTGTGTAGCCATGCCAGTGAGTTGTGGATCGACAACCCATTCCCCACCCTGCTGCCGCGCGATAGCCAGCGCCGTATTCGTTGCGATATACAATGTTCTCATACCCTACCTCTCTTTTCACTGGTCTCCGTGCTCTCTTCTCACGCCCGCGTCAAAAAAATCACCATCGTCGCTTGACCTCCTGGATTCAATATACGTCCGCAGGTCAAGTGTGAAGAGGTATTGCTTCGAGAAGGGAATGATCGATAGCTTAAACCAGTGCCAACAACCTCAAGAGACTGCGCTTTCCACTGCTGATAGACCGCGTCAGCATCCTCAACTTCAAACGATGGAATGATGCCGCCATGAGCAAGGGGAACGCCCGGCACTTTCTCCGGCAAAGCTCTCGACATACATCTCTCTTTTTAACGTATTTGAAAGCGGCGAACCATTGAAAACAATCTCGGGCACGTCATTCTTCGCGGCGCACGCCGCGTTTGCGAAGCGCCAGCCGCGCTGAGCCGTGCCTACTTTGCAACACGGATGTAAAGCAAGGTATAATGTTTTCCAACACAGAACCTGTTTTCGACAATTTCGACTCCGCCGCAGGTGGACCTTTCCTCATAAAGAATGCCAGGTCTGAACCTGCGTCCTATAGCAATAGTAGAAGGGATATCAGGTTATGCGTGAGATACATGAGGGCAGGTCCAACACGGCAACAGTTGCCGTCATTCACTTTTTCTCTGAACGCACCGATGGCGTCTCGCTGCAAATACAGGAGAATGATCGCGTCTTAGCGAGCCTGGGGTGGCAGGTGATTGAGTGCAGCGCCGATGCCAGGGGTCAACATGGCTTTATGCTGCCTGCCTTAGATTACACGACACCCGAAGTGCTGGCGTTGAAAGTTGGGGGACAGAATAAAGCAGAGATGGTACAGGCCTTTGAGAGGCAGGTGCAGGCGATAAAAGAGGGGCTGCGAGAGATGGTGTGCAGGACGAGGCCACAGGTGATCCATGCGCGCAATATGCTCTCACTCCCTATCCACCCCGCCGCTACCGTCGCTATGGCCGAATTTATCGCCGAAAACCCCGACATTGGGTTCCTTGCTCAGCATCATGATTTTAGCTTCGAGGATGATTTTCAACCGGGAGACCGCAAGAGAGCGTATGAGATTCCTTATCCAGAGATACAGCAGCGAGTTGAGGACGCGCTTTTGTATCAGGCACCCAATGTGCATCATGCCGTGATTAATTCGCTGATGCAAAAGCGTCTTCTGGCAGCATATGGCATCCATGCCGCTATTATTCCTGACTCGTTTGATTTTGAGACTCAACCGCTGCGCATACCCTCCTTGCGAGAAAGACTGGGACTGCGTGAACATGATCTCGTGATCGGCATGATGACGAGGATCATTCCTCGCAAAGCCATCGAAGTGGCGATACAATTTGTCGCGCAATTGCAGCAACGCAAAGGTGAGGTGGTGGGAGAAAGGCGCGGCCTCCATGGCAGAACGATTACAGAAGCGAGCAGGTTTGTGCTCCTCCTTGCTCAAGCAGCCGGGCTGGATGAGCCTGAGAATGCCGCCTATTTTCAAAAACTGCGTCACTATGCCAGAGCAGCAAAAGTTGACCTGCTCTACATAGGCGATAAGGTGGTGGCGGACAGCGCCTATAGAGGGGAGGCGGATAAGATTCCCTTCTACAGTCTCTACAGCGAGGTAGATATCGTGACATTTCCCAGCTATCAGGAGGGATTTGGCAATCAGTACCTGGAAGCGGTCGCCCTGGGCAAAGGTGTCGTCGTAGCCCACGAATATCCTGTGATGGAGGCCGATATTCTGCCTGTTGTTGCTCCTGATGGCATCATTTCTCTCGGCAACAATAGCCAGTACATGCGAGATGAAGCGGGACTCATTCACGTGCAGGAGACGGTGTTGCAGGCGGCGGTAGAGCGAGAAATCCATTTCCTGCTGCACCCTGAAGAAGAGCAATCCATTGCCGCCAGAGTCTATACGAGCCTGAAGGGCGCTTATGATGCCCGCGTGGTTGGCAACAAATTAGCGGCTATCCTTCAACAATCCGTTCCAGCCCACTAAGATAGGAAAGATACTCATCTCTCTTCCTCGATCTGCCATGTCATTCTTCGCTGCGCCTAGAATGACATGACTTTCCTTAAACGACATGTCCCGGCCCGTTTTTAATAGCAAGCACAGGCTGGAACTGGATGAGGCCGTGTTCAGGTATGGTAAGTTTCTGCGGATGCCTGTAGCTTCTTCCTTGAAAGATGTTTCCAGCGCAGGCCCTTTTTGTATGACCTGCGGCGCGCCAGTGCAAACCATGACAGCCAGTCCCAGGAATCTTACCGGTTTGCTGCCGCAAGATCAGCCCCTCAGATGCTATGAAAAATACGCTCGTATGGATGGCGGGGGCCAGGGCGCAGGCAAGCTGCGCCCTGGTTTTACATCGCTCCCACCCGGTGTCAGGAACATCTTCCCCTGATACTGTTACGCCCTGCCCTGTACACGTTGGCAGTGTCAACAGCCTCCCCCGGTCTGCCATGAAACTGTTACGGAGCGAGCGCCACCGGAGCCGGAGAAGGTGAAGTCATCTATCACACAGAAAAGATCAAAACCTACGTAATCGGCTGTTATCTCTATTGACGCGCCGGGCGACAATGTGCCGCTTGATGTAGAGAAAGAGTTAAAGCCTGCCGAAGAAATCTGCCAGTTCACACTTTGTGTCGTGGAGGCATTGGTCAGGGTGACAGTACAGGAATTGGCGTCTGTTGGACAACTGGAAGGGTTAACCTCCAGCACGGGCGGCGTACAACTCCACGGCACATCCACCGCCCCGCTGCTCGCTCCACTGTACGCGAAGGAGAGCGTGCCATTCTGGCAGGGCATCTGGTCGAAGGTGACGGTCGTTTGCTGCCCGCCTGAGAGGTTGCCCGAACCGGTATTCGGCTGCACGCCCAGATCGTTGGACGTCGACCAGCTAAGAGGCTCGGCATCGGAGGGCAGTGAGAGGATCACGCTGCACTGATAGGTGGCCGCGTAGGTTCCATCGAGGCTGCACGCGGAGTTGGTGGGATCGAGCGTCGAGGGGTTGGCCTGCAGCGTCGCCGCTTCACAATTCCAGCTTACTACGACGGTGTTGGCCCCGTTAGAGCCGTAGAAGGTGAACGTGCCGTCCTGGCAGGGAAGAGACGAGACGGTCAGGCTGATCGTTTCCCCCGGCGAGAGCGTGCCGCTTGAGAGGCTGAACGATGCGCCGCCCAGGCTGCTGCTCACCACCCAGTTGACCTTGCCGTGAGAGGTCGAGGTCTCTCCCAGCGAGAGCGCACACTGGTAGGTGCTGCTCGTCGCTGTGCAGTTGCTGCTGCTCGGAACCAGGCTGCCTGCATCTACAGTCAGTACCGGTGGGGAAGAGCAGTTCCACTGCACGGCTACCGTATTGCTCTTACGGCCAATGAAGCTGAATTTGCCTTTGACACAGGCGTTATTGGGAACAAAGATGCTCACGGGAGTTGAGGTATCCGGCAACAGGGTGCCGCTGGCCGGTGTAAAGGTCACGCCGCTCAGACTGCTGAGCGCGTACCAGTTGAGTTCGCCCTGCGCGGAACCGCCCTGGGCCAGAGTGATGGTGCAGTTCCAGCCATTCTGTATCGCCGGGCAGTTGCTATCCCAGGCTGCCAGGCTCAGGCCGGTGGTGGCCCCGTTGACCGTCAGAGCCGGGGCGGTACACGTCCAGGGGACGCGCACGGTATTGGCGGGGCCTTTGAACACCAGCGTGGCGCTGACCGCGCAGGCCACGTTGGGGATCGAGATGGAGACGGAAGCCGCCCCGCCCTGCGCCAGCACGCCGCTGGCGGGACTGAAGGTCACGCCGGTGAGACCGCTGGCGTAGGCGGACCAGGTGAGATTCTTTTTGAGCGTATCGCCCCGGCTCAACGTCACCTGACACGTCCAGCCCGCCGTCGCGCTATAGGAACAATCGGTCGTGCCATTAATACTGGTTGGACTGACTACGAGGACAGTGCCGGTTGAGGCGAAGGCTGCCGTGCTACCGGGTAGCTGTGCCAGCGTCAGCAGTACCAGGCAGAGCGCCGGTAGCAAAAGGAAGCGAAATTGTTTGAGTCGCATAGCGATGGTAAATCCTTTCTTCAATTGCTTATCAGTGGTTCAGCCGTCCTGAGTGGGAAAGAACTGGCCGTGCAGGCCGAGCGGGATGTGGTGAGGCACTTCTGCCCGGCCAATTTCCTCCAAGGTGTGAGCATCCAGCACCAGCAGGAAAGAGTTGCCTTTCTGTGCGTTCAACACCACCGAGAGCACCACGCCATCATCTTCCGCCTGCGCTCGCGGGGCCTGCACAAACACCGGTTCGCCGGGATAACATCCATCCTGCGCCCAGATCTGCACCTCGTTGCGCTCGATATCGACGCGCACCAGCCGGTGAGCCAGCAGAGCCGCGCCCTCCCTTGCCGTGCCAATGCCGTAGGCGATGCCGTAACGACGGGCGTTGTAATGCGCGTAGTTGATGGTCGGCATTTCAATCTCGGCGTCCGTGATGCGTTCGTAAGTGGCAATGGCCGATGAGATGCTCAGCGGCAGGCGATAGCGGCGAAACTCGCTCTGTGCGGGTTGCTTCCCCGGCTCCCTCCCCTTTCTCAAGGAGGGCAGGTTGGTCTGCTCAATGATTGTCGTATCCGGGTAGGCGGCGAGATCAAGCACGATTTCGCCGCCATGCTCGAAGGCATTGATGTGGTGGAAGGAGAAAAAAGCTTCGCTTTCGTAGTAGCCCACAATCATGCCGTCCCGTTTGGCCATCACGAGAAAGAGCGTCGGTTCCTGTGGGCGCCAGGTGAAATGCTGGATGAAGGCTTTATTCCCACCGAGCAGTTCGATGGGCGCGACGCGAAAGGGATATTCGGCCAGCACGATGAAATGCTCGGTGATGCTGAAGGAATGGATGTAGGATGGCTCCGACGTGGGATACGCCCCGATCAATCGCCGGTACCGACCGTCATCATCTGTGATGCCGAAGACCTGCACCATGCTTTGCATGCCAAATTCGGTCAGGTAGCTGATCGTTCTCTTCCCGGCTGCATCATAGTGGGGATGAGCTGACCCGTAATGACCAGTTAAACTGTCCTCGTAATGAACGATACCCAGCGTTTCAAGCGTCCGCGGGTCAAAGGCGATGGGCAGAGGGGCCTCGGTCATGGCGAGAAACTCACCGGCGACGCGCTGGATGCTCACATTGGGATTCATCATCTCGCTCATCGCATGTTTGAACAGCGCCTTGCAGGGGTCGACGGCGAAGAGCGCATACGACACGCTGCCCTCCTGCATGGCCGTTCTATACGCCTCGCTGCGCACGAACCTGTTGGCATAGGAGACGCTGCCGTCCCGGAAGGTGAAGCGATGCAGCATAGCTAAGCCGTCGAACCAGTGCCAGACCTGTTCGGAGCCGACCTCGAACTTCGCCGGCCCATTGCGCAGCAGTGAGCCTGCAAGCCAGCGCGGAATGCTTCCCTCGATGGGTACGTTGTCCAGCTGGATCTCTTCGTCCAGCGAAGTGTAACCCAGGGCAAAAGGATTGGTCATCGATGTTGCTTCCTTTCCTGTTCGCACGGAAATCAATCGCTGTCCTACAGGTTCGTCTCCTGAAGCCGCCGCGCCTCCCCTCGTTTGCGCAGCAGAGCGCCAGCCCGCAGCGTCCAGGCGATGACGGCGATAGTGATGCCGTAGAAGATGATGGGGGAAACGATCAGGAATTGCGAGAGCGGCAGAGAGTAGACGAGGAGCAGGCGCACAACGAACTCAACGGCGTAGGTAACGCCCCAGACAATGGTGACGGTGCGAATATAGCCGCGAAAGGCCGGGTATTGCCAGGCAGCCTCGAAAGCAGCTTCCTGCTGTGGGTTATTGCCCGTCGTGAAGTAACGGATGATGTAGAACCACAGTGGTCTGGGGAAGAGCAGCGAGATCAGACAGACGATGCCGAACAGCACCGTCAGGAACGACTCACGAATCTGGAAGAGACGGGCATCACCGCTGACGAAGGTGAGGACGATGGAGACGGCTATCGTGGTCAACGCGAACGCGCCCAGTACATCAACCCTCCTCTGGCGCAGCAAACTGACGATCGTGCCAATCATCGCCGGGATCGCGGAGATGAATAACGCGCTGACATCCGAGAGGGAGGTATAGTGCTTGACGAGCTGGTAAATGAGGATGACGAGTACGCCATTTACAAAGACGCTCGGTAAAAGCCCTACAATCATCACGCGCAACGAAGGTGGCTTGAGATCCGCCGCCGTTGGAGTTACTGGAGTCTGGGTCATAAGTATGTTTCCTTTCTATCTGTCGAGAATGAGTATGTTGTTTCTCTTGTTGAGGAAAGTATACTTACCCGCCGTCTGGGTTAGCACCTATCAAAAGTTGGGAAAAGGGGTGGGATTTGTGGATAGGAGCATAACCAGTACAAAGTAGGGGCGCAATTAGCTGCACCGATGGAGGGATGAGATGGGAGAAGCTAGAGCAAATTCAGTTCTCTTGCTCGCGCCACGGCCCGCGTGCGGCTCTGCACGTGGAGCTTACCGTAAACGATATTTACGTACCATTTCACCGTGCTGACGGCCAGCACAAGGCGATCGGCGATTTCGCGATTGGAGTACCCTTCAGCCAGCAGGCGCAGCACTTCCAGTTCGCGCTCGCTCAACGGCTCGGCCAGCGGTGATGCTGTGGTGAGCGGGGGCGTATCTGGCGGTCGGAACGCAGCGCCGGAAGCGGCGCTGTTTTCAACGCCAGCAGCGGTGAGGAGTTTTTCGATGTAGGATGCTGAAGGTCGCTTTCGATCCTGCTGCGACACGGGATGCTGCCTGTACAGTTGTGTATGAATGAGTACGAGCAGGTCTGCCAGTGCAGCACCTTCATCAATGAAGAGTCTGATATAGCCTTCCGGTTCGGCGATAAGCAGCGCACGTTCAAGCAAATCTGTAGCGATCTCTTGCTTTCTCTGAGTCTGGTGGGCGAGGGCCTGAAGGACGAGAATTTCAATACTATTTTTGATGCGCCCGCGCGTCTGTACCAGCCGCAAGAGCGAGTCCAGGCAGGTGAAGGCATCATCGAAGCTGCCCTGCGCGATCAGCACGCGCGCCAGAATGAGATATTCGTTGATACGCAGCGGATTTACCTCATCCTGCGCGCGCAGAGAGCATCGCCGCAGCCAGCGTCCTGCTGCCTCCAGATCGCCCTGTGCGAGCGCCAGCCGGGCCTGGACGGCAGCGGAGAAAGAGACCAGCGTGGGAGGTATATTCGGGTTGCGCGCCAGCCGGTCGATTTTCTCCCATAACTCCTGTAGACCCTCCTGATCTCGTTGAGCGTGGCTGAGCTGGGCCAGCAAAAGATATCCTTCCAGCGCAGTGCGGCTATTCTCCATGTACAGGCATTGTTCGACGCCTTCGCGCAAGAGACGCCCGGCTGCTTCCAGATTGTTCCACTCGTATTGCAGGCGACCCAGGCCCACGTGGATCGGCCCCAGCACCACCGTTGCGCCACCCTGCTGGTGAGCAAGCTGAATCGCCTGCCGATACGTCTCTTCCGCCCTGTGCAGATATCCCTGTACGGCCTGAAATGAAGCCAGTTCGTGGGTAGCCATAAACGCCATGTACAGATTGTCGCTGGCTCTATTGCGCGCTACCGCCTCTGCCATCGCCTGCACGGCAGCACCCACATCACCGGCGATCCAGTACGCTATTCCCAGATACCACGTGACTAATCCTGTGGAAATATCATCCTCTGGCAGATAGGTGAGCGCCTCCCGTGCGAAGACAATAGTACGCTCGCTCTCCTCCTGAATAATGGCAATCGAGGCGCGTATGGCGGCAATCTCTCCTATCAGATGGTAGACCGGCAGCATATGTGCCGCTGGCTCAGGGAGGCGTTCAAGACTCTGCCTGGCAGCATGGACGTGGTAGCGCCGCTCTATCTCCTGTAGCTGGCGTTCGGCGTCGGCATACTGACCCGTGAGGAAGAGCAGCCAGGCACGCAAAACGCTCAGGCCGGGACGGGATTGCAGTTCTTCCGCAGGCAACTGATCCAGCCATGAAGAGAGAGTAGCGAATGCTCCCTGTTTGGTCAGCGCGACGCCCACCGCTTCGATCAATTGCGCCGCCCGTGGAAAATCTTTTGCCGCCAGCGCGTGCTGGATGGCTTCGGGCAGCAAGCCATGCTGTTCGTACCACGTACCGGCCTTGCTGTGCAGTAACGGTATCAGTTCGGGCTGCTCGCGCTGCAAACGGTAGCGCAGCAACTCGGCGAAGAGGTGATGATAGCGATACCAGTGCCGCTCATCGTCAAGAGGTTGCAGGAACAGGTTGGCCTGCTCCACCCGCTCAAGCATAGCCTGCCCATCCGCCTGTTTGTTGACAGCCTCGCACAATGGGCCGCACATGCGCTCAAGGATAGAGGTGTGTAACAGGAACGCCTGTACTTCAGCAGGCTGAAGCGTAAAGACTTCCTGCATCAGGTAGTCGACGATGTAGCGGTGACTGCCAGTAAAGGCTTTGATGAAGCCAGAAATGTCCTTGCGGCCCTGCATCGAGAGGGCCGCTAACTGCAAACCGGCAATCCAGCCCTCCGCCCGCATGTCCAGAGCCTCAATTTCCTCAGTAGAGAGCTGAAGACCGGCCACCTGCTGAAAAAAGACGGCAGTTTCCTCCGGTGTGAAGCGCAGATCTGATGTGCGAAATTCGGTTAATCGCCCGCGCGTGCGCCAGCGCGCCAGAGGCAGCAGAGGATCAGCGCGTGTAGCAATGACGGCGTGCAGGCGAGGCGGCAGGTGTTCGAGGAAGAAGGCGAGCGAGGTATGAACCGGTTGCGCCGTGATGCTGTGATAATCGTCCAGTACCAGGATGATATCTCGCTCGACCTGCGCCAGCGTATTGAGCAGCGTGGTCAGAATCGCTTCGATTGATACCTGCCTGAGCGCCGCGAGAAGCGGCCTGGCCTCCTTGCTTGCTCCTGGCTGAACGCTCTCCAGCGCGGCCAACACGTAGGACCAGAAACGTGTGAGATCATCGTCGCCGCCATCCAGAGAAACCCAGGCCGACGCCCATTGATGCTGCTGAAGCACGGAGCTGAGCAGAGTCGTTTTGCCAGACCCTGCCGGGGCTGTGAGCAGCGTGAGCGGACCGTGCAGGGCGGCTTGCAGCCTGTCGATCAGGCGCGGTCGCACAGTCACGACCGAACGTGTGGGAGGAATAACAAGTTTGGTCGCCAGCAGGAATTGATCGCCCGTTTCTGCCACCGGGTAGTCTATCTGGGACATGGCCGCAAACAACTCCTCTTGCCCCTGTTGACCGCTGTCATCCAGAGCAACATCTCTACGTGCCAGATGGATCTTTTGGTATCAGTATATTCTCTTTTTACTGGAACTGTCAAAATAAAAAAGGAGTGGGATGGCGAACTCATCGCCATCCCACTCCTTCGCAGATGCCGTTATTGAGATTGTGAGACTACAGGTGGTTCATGAACCACTGGATGATATTCATAGGTGACGGAGCCTGCGAGGCCGTATGCTGCTGGCTGCCATTTGAGGTTGTAGTAACGGGCTGAGCCAGGAAGCCATCCGTGTTGCCTTTCGCATCGACGTAGAAGCCGACCAGTTGACCGTCGTCATTGATACCGTTGACAGTGGTGCCATTGCTGCCCTGGATAGCGTTGCTATTGAACGTCTTCCCGTTGCTGATGCCATGTGGGTCATCGATTGTCTGCCACTGCGCGTGATGCAGCGGATTCGACAGCAGAAAACCGCGCGTCTGGTTATTGCTGTCCACGTAGGAGCCAACGATTTGATCAGCGTCGTTGACGCCCAGAGCCATCGTGGTAGCCGAGTTCGGGAACGAGAACACGCTGTAGGTCCCTCCCTTGAACAGGAACCCCAGAACGGTCTTGCCATCAGACGCCGTGAAGAAACCAGCCACATCGCCATTGCCATTGATCGCCGCTGCGGTCAAATTGCTGCCGCCGTCGGGTGGGTGGATGTGAGTGAATTGGCCGGTGGACAGGTTAAGTTTGAACCCGTGCGTGTTCCCTTGCCCATCCATGTCGAAGCCAACCGCGAATCCCTGATCGTTGATACCAAGCAACTGCGTGAACGACGGTTTCGCATTGCTCGGGCTGGAGGAAGTGACCGGAGCAACAGCGTCGGGACCCCGGAAGGAGGTGAAGACGCCATTCCACTCGACGAAGCCGAAGTTGTTCCCAAAGCTATCAACCCAGAAACCGGCTGTGTCACCCTTGTTGTTGATGGCCGTGACCTGCGTCTGCACCGAGCCGGGGAAGTTCTCGTTGGCGTAGTTGCCCTGGCCGTAGGGTCGTGAAAGGGTGTAACCCTTGTTGGGGTGCTGCGCGTCGGCTCCACTGCCGAAGTAGCCAGCGATCTCCCCATGTTTGTTGATACCGAGCAACTGGTTGAAGGTCACATCGGCCTGGTTGTCGAGGGTCGTGAAATGGTATGGGGTTTTAGTTATGGGGCTGGCACCAGCAGCTACGGTAGCCAGCAGGATGCCCAGAAAGGCCAGCATCGAGGCCATCATGAAGCGGCGAAAAAGCGGTTTAAGCATGTTTTTTCTTCTCCATTGGTTTTAGAATGCGCAAACCTTCTTACAGTTTGCGCCGGTTTATACAGAGACATTTCATAGAGCAATTTTTCTCCGGTAAGACGCTTACCTCAATTGCTTGCTCATAGTATGCCGTATCCGCTTCATGAAAATAAGATCATCCACTAGTCTTTTACTGGTCTTTTTTCTCGCCTGTCTTAACAAGAAAATGAAAAGAGAGCCATCCACCAGGAAAAGGAAAAAGGGAGATGACTCTCTTCTTGAGAGAACCTTCTGGCCGGTGCTGGAGACAATCGATCAGACGCAGGAGTTGGCCTGGTTTGACCACTCCTGCTGGACGGTGTAGTTGCCCACCTGCTTCGTCTTCCAGGCGCAGATGTCGCCGATTTCCCCGTTTGTATCGTCGTACCACCCCTGTCCGGGGATGGGGTCGGTAATGGCCTCACAGAGTTCGTGCGAACTGGTCGTTGTGAGGGCGTCAAACACGGCGAGATTTGCGGCACAGCCGCTGCAATCGGGGTATGGCTCGACCGCGTAGAAGATTTGTCCGTTGTTGATGGTGTCGTGATAGCCGCAGAATGCCTGGCACGATGCGCTGCCACCCTGATCTACTACAACGCCTGTCGGGAAGTAGACGAAGTAAAGTGTGTTCGCGGTGGGTTGCGGCAAGGTGTTGTTGGCGATAGCGTTCTGAAGCATCGTCTGGATATCTGCATCGGCCACTATCTGCCCGACATCAGGGGTAGTGATAGTGGTCGTGCCAATGCGGCTACCGTGCCCGATGGGCATTGTCTGCGTGCTGTACTCTGCCAGTTGATCGATCAATGGGCTGGTCAGAATATAATCGAAGAAAGCGTTTATCTGCGGGATCAAGTCGCTCATGGGGGATTGTTGCCAGGCCGAGCCCCAGAAGACAGTGTAGACCTGGACGCTGGTCAGCAAGGGGCCACCACGATAGGTAAGCTGAGGGGATGCGGTCGCGGATGGCGTAAGCATGCCAGGCCTGTAAAGCGGAACAACATGCTCAAAGGTACCCTGTTGGGGTTGTACAGACATAAAAGTCATTTCTCCTTCCACTGATGGATATCAGAATTTGTTATACCAGAAAGTCCGCACGCCTTTCTATGCTAGCTTCCTTTCCTCAAGAAAAGTACAGAAATATGTAAAAAATCTGTAAAGTCTCCATCTTCAGTTCCTGCCCCTGCTCTGGCGAGCAGGCTGCTATTCTTAACACGTCTCTTGCGCAGCAAAAGAATCACTGTCGGGCATACAGGCCATTTCTGTGGGGAAGCGGATCGGTTTTCAAGGTCAGCCGAATGGTCTTATCGCCAGAGTAGGATACAATATTTCGAAGCGGCAAGGAAATGGAAGGAAATGGATAGAGGTGATTATACCGGGGCTTTCCACCACACGCTGAGCAACGCGGGCTGTCACTTCCCACGCCCGGCATCCGTGAAGCTGCTGGTGAAGATGCTGACAATCTGCCCGGCATCCGGTTCCGTTAGCACCTCAACGCGGGTGATCCATTTGACCCATTGGAAGCCGCGATGGCCGGGGGCGACCAGGCGCAGGGGAAAGCCGTGTTCGTGCGAGAGGGGATCTGAGCCGCTATGGGTAGCCAGCAGGGCGGCGCGCGCCTCTTCCAACGGCAGGCTCCAACGATAACTCGTGACGGAGATGAAACTCACGTAGCGCGCATCGGGATGCAGGACAACGCTATCGAGCAGGCGACCGATGCGAATACCCTGCCAGTGCTGTGTGCTGTAAAAGCCGCCGGTACAGTCCAGCGTTGCATCCAGTCTATCGCCAGCCGCGACCAGTTCGTCGTAGGAGAAGCTGCGGGGCGTTTTGACCGCGCCGCCAAGCGAGAGTCGCCACGCCTGCGTGTCCAGTGGGCGCGGCGCATCGGCTACCCAGCTTGAGGTGGGGAAAGCATTGCCCGCGTAGCTGCCCATCTCTCGTGAGCCGGTGAAGCGTTCCTGCGCGCCGGGCAGATGCAGCGCGTGTTCGCTTGCCTGTTGCAGGGGCCAGAGCGCCGTGCTGCCCAGCAGCAGCGCGCCGAAATGCAGCGCCTTTCGCCTTCCCACTACGTCGCGTTTGCGCAACCGCTTTGCCCGCGCAAGCATATGCAACACAATTGCCATTGCCAGCGCGAATCCCAGAGCGATATGCCAGTTCAGCGCATTCAACCCGGCAACATCGATATCGCCGCCGACCACCCACCAGATACCTGTGCCGATTGCCAGCACAACCACTATCAGCGCCAGCAGCGCAAGGCCGGTGCGGCGATCCCAGCGCCGGAGATGAATCAAACGAGGCCAGACGCGCCGCAGCTTGCCCCATAGCAGCAAGAGCAGCCAGAAGCCTGCCACCGCGTGCAGCGCAAAGACAAACCATTCCTGGGGCTGCCCGCTGACCAGCCCGATAATGCCGCTCAGACACGCCAGGGCAGCAGCAAGCGCAAGACTCCAATCGGTAAGGCGCGGCGACATCAGTAGCCTCCTTCTCTTACCTGGAGCGCATAGCTCTCAAGGCAAAGAAGCCGACAAGCGCAGCCGCCACGATCCAGAGAGGAATATTGAGCAGCGTCCGTCCCTGTTTATCTTTGACCAGCAGAAAAGAGAAGGAATTCAATTTACTGAGAAAATCCTGCTTATCGCTGCGTATGCTGCCAAGAATTAAAATCAGACTCTGATCTTTCTCCTGAGACATAAATGACCTCCTGCCGTTGTTTTTCTCTAATTCTCTCACATTTTTGCGAATCTTGCTGAGCCTGAAACGGCAAACCCTGGTTTCATATACTCAGGCAATCAAAGCACCGATGTTGTATAATGTGTCTCTACACCTTGCTTTGTATTCCATCTAAGGGAGGGCAGATGCTGCGCAATCGGACATTGCTGGCGATTTCGCTGGCCGTTTTTGTGGCTTACACGGGTATTGGCATGGTAGGACCTGTGCGCGTTCTGTACGCGCAGTCGCAGGGGGCCTCGCTGGCGATCATCGGCGCGATGGCTTCGGCCTACCTCATCTCGAACTTCGCGTTTCAGTACCCGGTGGGCTGGCTGGCCGATCGCTGGGGGCGCAAGCAGGTTCTGATTGTCGGTTTTCTCGTGCAGGCCATGCTCGCGCTGGCCTACCTCTTCATCACCGACCCTCTCCAGTTTGTCTTCCTGCGCCTGCTCGAAGGCGCCGCCGCCGCCGGTGTGCTGCCCGCCGCCCGCGCTCTGATCGTTGACGAGGTGCCGCCGGAGAAACGGGGTGAAGCCTATGGCATCTTTGGCGCGGCCTTCAACGCCGGATTCCTGCTTGGGCCTGGCATCGGCGGCCTGCTTGCCACGACCGGCTATAACGCTGCCTTCATCGGAGCCGTCGTCTTCCGCCTGCTCGCTGTCGTCATCACCATCACCCTCATCAAAGTGAAGCAGCCCGTCAGGAGCACGACGACGAAGCGCAGCGCCGCCATCCCGTATCGCCAGTTGTTCACATTACCCCTGGTAGGCGCGTACCTGCTGGCATTTGGCGACTATCTCTACCTGGGCTTTGACCAGACCGTCATGCCCCTCTGGATGCACGACCACCTGGGAGCGTCCGTGGCGATCATCGGCTTCGCCTATATGATGTGGGCCATTCCAAGCATGCTGCTCTCGCCTTTTGGTGGGCGCGTGGCCGACCGGCGACGGCGTTCGCTGCTCATTCTCATCGGCGGCCTGGCGCAGGTACCGCTCTACCTGGCCTACGGCCTGATCAACGCCGTCTTCTTCATCGTCGCGCTCTTCGCCGTCCAGAGTTGCTTCTATGCCTTCGTGCAACCCGCCGTCGACTCACATGTCGCCACCGCCTCCGATGCCGATGTGCGCGCTCGTGTGCAGGGCATGTACACAACCGTCGGTCTGATCGGCGCGTTCGTCGGCGCGAACATCTTCAGCCCGCTCTACGGCCTCAACTACCGTCTCCCACTCTTCACACTCGGCATCGCCTACGGCTTCTTCATCCTCGTCGGCGGCACAATGATTCACATCGCCGAAACTCGTGGCCTCATCTCCGGTTCCACAAGAGCCACAGAGGAGAGCAGCGAGCAATATGCTGAGCTGGTGGAGGCCATAAGAGAAGAGCAACAGACAGAGATGTTGTAGTTACCCCCACCAGAAAGCGGCAGCGATGATGACGTAGAGTCCCATGAGCGCCAACCCTTCGAGCCAGGTGGATTCGCCATCGTAGGTAATGATGGTGCTGAGAGTGGCGGTCAGAGCGAGGGCGGCCACGAGCAGGGGAGCCAGCACGAGCGTGAGGTGGACGCCGCCGATAAAGAAGCTGAGCAGCACCAGCACAGGAATCAGGCCCAGCGCGACCTGCAGCGAGCTATTGAGGATGACGCTGATGGCGAAGTCAGGCTGGTTGCGCGCCGCGAACTGCACGCCCACGACGTTTTCGACCGCGTTGCCCGCCAGGGCGACAATGACAAGACCAGTGAAAGCTTGTGAGATGTGCAGCGCGTCGATGGCCGGTGTCAGCGCGCTGGTGAACCAGTCGGAGACGAAGGCTGAGCCAACGGCCGCACCGACCAGCACGACAATCGCCAGCCAGACCGGCCAGAGGTCGCGGGGCAGCGCGAGTTTCCCGGTGGAAACACTCGTAGGCCCACCCTGGAGTGAGACGGGAATACTGGCGAGGAAGACAAGCAGCAAGACAACGGCGCTGGCAATGCTCAGCCCCTCTTCGTGACCGGCTGCCGCAGTGCGCAGGCCCTGTACCAGCGTGGGAATGACCAGCGCCGCCACTGCCAGCATCGTCAGCGTGGCGATCATACGGGGTGTATCCGCTCCGAAGCGCTGCGTGCCGTGGCGCAGCCCTCCGATAAAGAAGGCAAGGCCGAGCACGAACAGGCTATTGCCCAGAATGGAGCCAACCAGTGCCGCCTGCACCACAGTAAGCAGCCCGGCACGCAGCGCGAAAATGCCCACGAACAGTTCCGGCAGATTGCCCAGCGCCGATTGCAGCACGCCTGTCGCTCCTGGCCCCAGCCGCGCCCCTACCTGATCGGTCGCCTCACCCACCAGCGCCGCCAGCAGCGCCAGCGCCACCCCCGCAATCACAAAAATCAGCACCGCGTTCGCGCCTAGCGCTGAGAGTATGCCCGCCAGGATGCTCGCGACCACGGCGCCGCCGATCATCACTCCCTGCGCCCGTTCCAGATTGAGCCTGTTCCACCCCTGCTCAACCTGCATCTCTTTATCAGTATGCGTCCTGGTCTCACCACGTGACATGTTCTTGCCCCTCTACAAAAAAACAATGATGTCTCTTATTCATATAGTACGCTATGATGACCATACTCTGGAACAGAAAATATACGCAATAAGCTCGAACATACGTCCCGAAGAGAAAAACAGAAGGCAGCAGATGAAATCATCTACTGCCTTCTGTTTTCAGCCATCATCTTGTTACTATGATGAAAGTCGTCACACGACATCATCAGGATCGATGCCCAACGCGCGCAGTTTCGCCGCCAGAGCCTGCGCCCGCCTGGCCTCTTCCTCAGCGCGCTTCTTCGCCTCTTCCTCTGCCTGTCTGGCTCTCTGCGCCTGGCGAGCTTCCTCCTCAGCGCGCTTTCTCGCCTCTTCCTCTGCCTGTCTGGCTCTCTGCGCCTGGCGAGCTTCCGCTGCGGCTCGCAAAGCCTGTGCCTGAGCTTCAGTCAGGCAGAGTCGGCGCTCGCGATCATAGATGCGCAGATAGGTTCCATCCGGGACAAGCCAGCACCGCAACTGTTCGCTCCACATCCACCCCATCGCATCGGGCTGTATCTCGATCATCTCTCGACGTCTGGCATCGAGCCGATAGCCTGAGAGGCGTCTGGCAGTGGCGCGGCTAATGGGCGGTTCGTAGGGATCATAGGCGAAGTATTCCTGCACGCCCATACTGGCATACTTCGCGGGTTTCTCGCGCAGATCCTTCTTCCAGGTCTCTTCTGAGAGAATCTCAAAGACGACATGCGGCGGAATATCGATTCTGTCCGCTCCCCAGCTACGCACCAGCTCCATCGGGACGCCTTTGATGACAGCCAGATCGGGAGCCACCGGATATTCACGATATTCAAAGGTTTGATAGAAATTGAGATTTTTGTAAATGGCGCAGGCTTGACCGTGGAACAACCAGAGAAGGACCGCTTTGAGATAATCAATCAGCTCCGAATGCCAGGCGGTTTCCCCCATCAAATCCTCCTCGGTGGGGTGATAATCGTAGTAGTATCGCACCTGGTTGCTGATCTCTCGTGCCATTGTGTTCTCCTTTCCGGTTGCAAGCAACGGTTGACATGCTCTACGCTCCCCCGACGTTTTGCCCCGCTGGTCACGGGCTTGCTTCTATCATACCATACCCTCAGCGCGCTTTACAAGAGATTTGATGAGGTAATGAGAAGCTGATGAGCATTGAACGCGAAGCGGCCAGAAAAAACTTGACACAACTGGCGCATAATGGTAGTATTATCCCCATGAATACCAGAGACAGGCAGAATATCAACGAAGTAGCGAAAATTGCTGCGCTTGTTCCTGCCGCGTAGGCGATCACGCCGGGCCTACGCGGCAGGACGTGGCACGCTTTGATGGAATCCTCGCTGGCCTGTAACGCGAGCCAGCGTTGGGGCTCTGTTTCTTATTCCCATCTTTGTTCCCCACTTCCTCCTTAGCTCTCTCCTCAAGGCGCTGGCGTGTGTCGCCGCACCGGAACGGGTACGACTCAACTCCCTTACTGTGTCGTTCCGCTTCTGCTGTGCTGGTGTGACGCGGCACCTCTCCTTCCAGAGAGTTGCTCCTTCCAGACGGACACCTTCATCCAGGCATGAGACAGGACGAGACGAGATAAGACGAGCGCGGGCCGTATTCCGTTTCGTATGTCCCGGCGGTTTTCTGTTGTTTTATTGCTAAACTGAACTGGATTGGATGTCTGCATGGCTATGCGCTGTGCTGCTGATATGGCACGGCGGGCATAGCGGAAGAAAGGGTAGAGCATATGTTGCAGGTTAATCACATTCATCTTGCCTATGGCCCGCGCCTGGTGCTGGATGATGTCTCATTCACCGTCGCGCCTGGCGAGAAGGCCGGGCTGATCGGCGTCAACGGCGCGGGCAAAAGTTCACTGCTCAAGATTGTGGCCGACGTGCAGGAACCGGACAGGGGCGATGTCCTGCGCCCGCGCAGCTTCGGCTACCTCTCGCAGGATGTCGCCCACGAAACGCCAGTTATCGGCGGCGGCACCGTGCGCGACTACATTTTCAATAGCACGGGCCTGGACAGCGCCATCGCTGCCTATGAGGCGGTGACGCTGCAGATGGCCTCGGCCTCCAGGGAAGAGATGCCCGACCTGTTGCTCCGACTGGAACGCGCGCAGGGCGCGCTCGAACGCCTGGGCTACTACGAGGCCGACGCGCGGGCCGAGGAACTGATCGCCGGTCTCAACATGGGCGGCGTGACGCTTGAGCGCATGGTGCAGACGCTTTCGGGCGGCCAGAAGACGAGGCTGGCGCTGGCACGCCTGCTTTTCCAGTCGCCCGACCTCCTGCTGCTCGACGAGCCGACCAACTTCCTGGATGTCGAGGCCACGGGCTGGCTGATGGAGTTCCTGGAACGCTACGAGGGCGCGCTGCTCATCATCTCGCACGACATCGACCTGCTGGATCGCGGCATCAACAAGGTGCTGCGTCTCAACGAGTTCACACACAAACTCGAGGAGTATCGCGGCAACTACTCGCACTACCTGACCGTTACCGGCGATGCGCTCGCTTTGATGGAGCGCACGAAGGCGCAGCAGGAGCGCGAGATCGCCCGCCTGCGCAAAACGTCGCAGAAGTTGCGCGGCTTCGGCGCGACTCGCGTCAGCCAGCGCATTGCCATCGATAAGCGCATTGCGGCCCTGGAGAAAAGCAAACCGGTACTGCCGCAGGCGAGCCGCCGCATCAAAATCGATTTTCCGGTGCGCTATGCCAGTTCGCGGCTCGTCCTGAGCGCCGAGCGGCTCGCCAAAAGCTATGGCTCGCGGGAGATTTTCCGCAACATCAGCTTCCAGATCGAGCGTGGCCAGCGGCTGGTCGTCATCGGGCTGAATGGCGCGGGCAAAACCACGCTGCTGCGCGCCCTGCTCGGCCTGACTCCCCTCAGCGCGGGCAAGGTGACGCCGGGCGACCGCGTGCGCACAGGTTACTACGCGCAGGAGAACGAGGGTCTGGATTACGACAACATCGTCATCAATGAGGCCGGTGCCATTTTGCCGGACGACCCCAAACGGGTGCGCGCCGTACTTGGCCGCTTCCTGTTCACGGGCGAGCGCGTCTTCCAGCAAGTCGGCACGCTTTCCGGCGGCGAGAAGACGCGGCTGGCTCTGGCAAAAATGGTGCTCGACGGCCCCAACCTGTTGCTGCTCGACGAGCCAACCACACACCTGGATGTGCTCTCACGCAATATCATCGGTGAGGCACTGGGCAACTACAACGGCACCATCATCGCTGTCACCCACGATGTGGAGTTCGTGCGCCACCTGCGCCCGGATTCCCTCCTGCTCATGCCCGAAGGCCGCGTTATTCCCTACAGCCAGGAGCACGATGAACTGCTGAAAAGAGCGTGAGATGGTGCAACGCCGCTCCCCTCAGGGTTGGCCCTATACTATATACGCCTCACCCCTTTCCCCACCATACGGGTTGCTGCGTTAGTGCAGCTACTGGAATCGCGTATAGTAGAGCCAACCCTGGCGGTCGGCCAGTTCGCCTTCCCTCTCTCCACTGGACAATCCTGCTCTCTCCTGCTACCATAGGGCATATCTTAATTACGGTAGAAAGGATGGAGTGTTTGCTATGGCAAGCCAGTTGGAAACCTATATTAGCGAGAATGAGAACCGTTTTCTGGAGGATTTGAAGGGGTGGCTGCGCATTCCGAGCATCAGCACGCTGCCGGAGCACGTGGGCGATGTGCTGCAGGCGGCGGAATATGCCGCTGACCAGTTGCGCCGCATCGGCTTCGAGCAGGTGCGGGTGATTCCGACAAAGGGACATCCGCTCGTCTATGGCGAATGGCTCAAAGCGCCGGGCAAGCCTACAGTGCTTATTTACGGGCATTACGATGTGCAGCCCGTCGACCCGCTGGCGCTGTGGGAGTCGCCGCCGTTTGAGCCAACTATTCGCGGCGGCAATCTCTATGCTCGCGGCGCAGCCGACGACAAGGGGCAGACCATGCTCGTCTTCAAGGCGCTGGAATCGCTGATGACGGTCAATGGCGCGTTGCCGGTCAATGTGCGCGTGCTGATCGAGGGTGAGGAGGAGGCCGGTGGCGAGTCCATCGACGCGTATGTGCGCGCCTACCCCGCACGTCTGCAAAGCGACGTCGCTTTCATCTGCGATACCGGCATGCCCTCGCCGGAGATGCCCGCGCTGATCTACGGGCTGCGCGGGATCGTCTACACGGAGGTCGAGGCGCGGGGCGCGAAGCGCGACCTGCACTCCGGCATGTACGGCGGCGTCGCGCCCAATCCCCTGCACGCCCTCGCACTCATCATCGCCGGGCTGAAGGATGCCGGGGGGCATATTCACATTCCCGGCCTCTACGACCACGTGCGCAAGCCGACGGCGGAGGAAGAGGCTTTCTGGCAGCAAGACCCGCTGCACACCGGGGAGGCGCTGCTCGAAGAGATGGGCGTGCCACAACTGGTGGGCGAAAACGAGTACCCGCCACTGGAGCGGCTTGGCGCACGCCCGACGCTGGAAGTCCACGGCATCGTCGGCGGCTTCACGGGCGAGGGGGCCAAGACCGTCATTCCCGCCGAGGCAAAGGCCAAGATCAGCCTGCGCCTGCCCCCGGACGTGACGTCGGAGGAAGCCTTCGCCCTCTTCGAGAAGCGTGTGCATGAACTGGCCCCGCCGGGAGTGCAGGTGACAGTGCGCAAGATTCACGGCGGCGAAGCGGTGCTGGTGCCGGTGGATAGCGCGCCCATGCAAGCGGCTGCCGGAGCGCTGCAGGAGGTCTACGGCAAAGAGCCAGTGTTCCTGCGCGAGGGCGGTTCTATTCCCATCGCCGCCCTTTTCTATGAAGTGCTCAACGTCCCGGTCGTCATGATGGGCTTCGGCCTCCCCGGCGACAACCTGCACGCCCCCAACGAGAAATACTCCCTCTCGCAATTCTACAAGGGCATCCGCACCGTCGCCAGCTTCTTGCAGCGGCTGGGATCGGAGTAAATCATGACAGAAACTGCTGTAAATAGCTATCTTGAAACCCATCCCGACGAGGCGCGGGAGTTGTTGGAGCTGTTGACGCGGCAACCGAGCGTGGCGGCGCAGGGGCTGGGCATGGCGGAGATGGCCGCTCTGGTGGAGAAGCTGCTGCAAGAGACGGGCTTCAGCACGCGGCGGCTGGATGTTGAGGGCGCACCAACTGCCATTTATGGCGAACTGCGCGGGCGCAGCCCCTACACCGTCCTGCTCTACAACCACTACGATGTGCAGCCTGCCGAGCCACTGGAGCTGTGGAACACGCCGCCGTTCGAGCCAACGGTGCGCGAGGGCAAGCTCTACGCTCGCGGCTCTTCCGACAACAAGGGGGAGATTGCGGCCCGTTTAGCAGCCATGCGCGCTCTGCTGGCAACCAATAGCGAACTGCCGATCACGCTGCGCTGGATCATCGAGGGCGAAGAGGAGGTGGGCAGCCCACATTTCGCGGCTATCGCCGAGAGGTACGCGCCATTGCTCAAAGCCGACGCGAGCTTCTGGGAGGGTTCGCATTTCGGGCCGACCGGTCGCCCGGAACTGCTGCTGGGAACAAAGGGACTGCTCTACGTGCAGCTAGAGGCGGAAGGCGCGGGCACCGATGCCCACTCCGGCTCGGCGCCCATCCTGCCGAGTCCCGCGTGGCGGCTCGTCCACGCGCTGGCCTCGCTCAAAACGCCGCAGGGCCGCGTCCTCATTTCCGGCTTCTATGAAGACGTATTGCCGCCATCGCAGCAGCAACTGGCTGCCATCGCGGACCAGCCCAACATGGACGCCGAACTGCGCGCCGCCTACCGCGTCGATCACTTCGTTGACAACCTCTCCGGCGCGGCCCTGCGCGAGCGGCTCGCGTTCGCCCCGACCTGTAACATCGCGGGCCTGCTCAGCGGCTACACCGGTTCCGGCGTCAAAACGGTACTGCCCTCAAAGGCAATGGCAAAGATCGATTTCCGACTGGTCCCCAATCAGGAGCCGCAGGACATCACGGCCAAACTGCGTGCCTACCTGGATGCGCAGGGCTACAGCGATATCAGCCTTACCGTTCTCGGCGCTGCCGAACCCGTCGTGACGCCAATGGAGGAGCCAATCGTGCAGCAGGTGATGAAGATTGCGCGACAATACAGCGGCCAGAAGCCGGTCATCAATCCCATCGGAGGCGGCACATTGCCCCTGTTGGGGGCGTTGCGCCGCTTCGTGGGTGTGCCCGGCCTCGCCGTTCCCGGCAACCCCACCTACTGGGCTAACGGCGCGCACGCCCCCAACGAGCACATCCGCCTCGCAGACCTGCAACAGGCTGTGCGTTTCAATTGCTACCTGTTCTCGTCCCTGGGACAGGAATAATCGCAATGAATAGAAACGAGCATATTGCCCTCGCGAGGGCATATGCTCGTTTCTATTCATTTCAACCCTCGTTCGTCCGCGATTTTTGTAAGCTGGTTGCGCACCTCCCAGAGGTCGGGGTAGAAACGATCTTTGAGAGTGCGCTCTAGCAGCTCCATCGGGGTACCTCCGGTGCCGGTTGAGCTATAGCCAATCATGCGTGCTGCCAGCTTGAAGTGCTGGTCGCGGAAGATCTGAAAAATCTCGTCATAGTCGGTAAGGGCCTCAGCAAAAGCCAGCAGGAGCGGGTAGCGGTCGGCTTGCATGTAGACATCGAGCAGCGAGACCTGCTCGCGCTCCAGCACGGCAGAGAAATCGTCCCACAACAGGGGAGAAATCGCCATAAGCGCGTGAAAGCCGGGCGAATCGGTGCCAGCGCCATCACCGAGCATGAGACGAAAGCCGTGAAAGTCCCAGGGAGACATCGTTTCCAGCATGCGCATATTGCCCAGCATCAAATGCTGGATTTTGATGACGCGCTGCATGAGGCGCGTCGCGTTGATCAGGTCAAACTGCTGGAGCAACTGGCGAATGGTGCGCAGTTCAAACGCGGCCTCCTTCCACCATAGTTCAAACACCTGGTGAACCACCTGAAACTGCAGTTCATCGTGGTGCGCGAGTTGGTCCTCCGGCTTTTGCAGCGAGAGCAATTCCTCCGTGCGCAGGTACTTCTCGTAAGTGCTCTCGCCGGGAGCGGGCCGCCGTATCTTATGCGGCGCTATATTCTTGACCATAACAAGTCCCTTCCTTCTCTGGAACATCTTCAGCGAGGCATCATCGCCTCTTACCGCAAAGCATATCATAGAAACAGCTTGTGTGTCAGGGATACCAATTTCTTGAGGCAAAGCAACAGAGGTACAGGCGATGGACACATTTTTCCATCACCTGCACCTCTCGTATTGCCTTTGCGCTTGACCTGCTCGGGTTCGGCGGTATACTTCCACTCGAAGGAAGCGGTCAGAACCAAACCCTTCCCCACCTTCTCCTTTGGGATTGAAACAACTATCTCTTTGCCTTTTTATGCTTTTCGGCCCGGCGCTGCTTTTCGACCCCCATGCGCGGCTTCTCGACAGCCTCAGCCTGCTGGTTGTAGGAACTGGCGCCGGGAAGGGTAACATCGGGCGTGGTGTGTGCTGGCACACGGGCACTGGACACGCCGGTCTCCATGTTATAGGCGATTTCAACCATCTGGTCGGTGCGTGTCGGCATAGGCATCTCACCTGGCGGCGGTGGCATCACCTGCGGCCCGGCCTTCGATGTCGGCCACGCTGGTAATGGCGGTATCTTTGCAACCGGCTGGATGGCTCTCTCCTGCTGCTCTTTTTCTAACTGCATAGCTCTATAGCTACCTCCTCGTCCTTTTCCTCTATTTTATCACGTATGAGAGGGATGTGAAGGCACATCTCCCCGAAAAGGCCAGCGCTACTGATCTTCCCACCGCCCCCCTATTCTCCTCTTGCTACGAGTCGAGTTCATAAATCGACACGTGTTCTAAGTAGATCATCATGAGCGCGGCTTTTATTACATATATCGTCACGGCTTTCGTTTCAGGCGCGGACTGGAAAGCGGTTCTCATCGATTCATTCGTGCCACATATTTCCTTCAATTTCAGCAATGTTAAGAGGAAAAGGTTTGACAAGACCTGATGCCAGGCGCTATAGTCAAAACAGAAATAAAAACATCCATCATGCCCCTTTTTCCCGGAAGGGGCATTGTCTTAAATACGCTCTTTGAGGTTCTACATGAAACAAGTGTCCTTGAAAAGAAAATCGCAGGAAAGAAAGCGCCCTCGTGCCTGGAGGCAGATGCTCATTTTGCTCTCCGTCATTGGCCCCGGCCTGATTACCGGCAATGTGGATAACGATGCCACCGGTATTACCGGCTACTCGCTGGCGGGGGCGCAATACGGCTATGGATTGCTCTGGGCTGTAGTGCTGGTGACGATCAGCCTGTTCGTTGTGCAGGAAATGGCCGCCCGCATGGGCGTCGTCACCGGCAAAGGACTGGCCGATCTGATTCGCGAACGCTTTGGCGTGCGCATCACGTTCTGGAGCATGCTCCTGCTCCTGATAGCCAATACGGCGACGACGGTGGCGGAATTTGCGGGAGTTGCCGGGGCAATGGATATCTTCGGGGTCAGCCCACTCATCTCTGTACCCGTCGCGGCCATAGTCGTCTGGTTCCTGGTCATTCGCGGCAGCTATAAATACGTTGAGCGTATCCTGCTGGTGCTGTGTTTGATCTATTTTACCTACGTGGCCAGCGGCTTTCTTGTCCACCCGAACTGGGCGCAAGTCTTCCACGAAACCATCGTGCCACCAATCCAACTGAATCAGGGCTATTTGCTCACCCTTGTCGCCGTTATCGGCACAACCATCGCCCCCTGGATGCAGTTCTATCAACAATCGGCCATTGCGGATAAGCACATTTCTATCAAACATTTGCAATACGAGCGTATTGATACCATTGTCGGCTCGTCCCTGACCGAATTTGTCGCCTTCTTCATCGTGGTCTGCACGGGGGCAACGTTGTTTGTCCACCATATCCAGATCACGCAGGCAAAAGACGCCGCACTGGCCCTCGCGCCGCTTGTGGGGGGCAACGGGCAGATCGCGGAGATCCTGTTTGGTATTGGCCTGCTCAATGCCTCGGTCATGGCGGCCAGCGTGCTTCCGCTCTCCACCGCCTACTCCATTTCCGAAGCATTTGGTTGGGAGCGTGGAGTCGGGCGAACCTTTCAGGAAGCGCCTCAGTTTCTGTTCCTGTACACCTTTATCATCATCTTAGGAGCTGGCATCGTCCTGTTTGTGCCAGCGGGTAGCCTCGTGTTCGTACTCAATCTTCCCAATATCGTTGGCGGCATGCTGCTCCCGCTCATTCTCGTCTTAATGCTTATTCTCTGTAACGATCGCCGTTTGATGGGCCGCTACGTCAATGGATTCGTCCTCAATACCATAGCCTGGATTACCACCATCGTTATGACTGTGCTGACGCTGCTCATTATCATCAGTTCCATCTTTCCGGGCTTGTTTGGAGGCTAAAGAGGGACGTAAGACTGGTACTTCAGGGCCATTCGTCCCTATCAATAAAGGGCAGTACGTTGCATAGTATAAGGGATGGGTTTTCACCATCCCTTGTATATTGATGCAATGCCCGACATAATGCACTGGAGATTTGGAGGAAATAACGTCTATGCGCGTGTTGATTACCGGGGCCACCGGCTTGCTCGGCGGACACCTGATTCAGGCGTTGCAGGAGCGGGGGGAGCGGATTCGCGCCCTGGTGCTGCCTGTGGAAAACGCGGATAAACTGGTTGCGCAGGGTGTGGAGGTGGTGCGTGGAGATATTACGGATGCCAGCACTCTTGGCCCTGCCGTTAAAGATGTCGAATTGATCTTTCACCTCGCCGGGATGATGGGCGTCTGGCGTCCCCTGGCGGACTACCGGCTGGTCAATGTGACCGGCACGGAAAATCTCTACAAGGCGGCGCAGGCCGCCGGTGTGCGCCGCTTCGTGCATACCAGTTCTCATACCGTTTATGGCCTGGGACATGGTCGCTTCATGGTGGAAGAAGACCCTCTGAAGCCCGATCCCGATCCCTACAGTATTACCAAGGCCGAGGGCGACCGTATGATGCGGCGGCTGATGATCGATAGCGACGTGGAGACGGTTATATTGCGTCCCGGCACCTTCTTCGGTCCCGGCGACCGCCTGCACTTTGGACGCATGGCACAGAAAGTGAAGGACGGCAAGGGCTTAATTATCGGCAAAGGAGACAACGCGCTGCCTTTCTGCTACGTGACCGACGTGGTGCAGGGCTTCATGCTGGCGGCCTACCACAAGAACGCACCCGGCAACGTCTACAACATCACGAATGATCGCCCGCTGACGCAGCAGGAAATGTTCGATGCCATCGCCGATGCCGTCGGCGGCAAACGGCCCACCCTGCACCTGCCCTACCTGCCCATCTACTACGGCAGCATTGTCGCCGAGAAGGTCCTCGCTCGCCTCACCCACACAAAGCCCATCGTGACACAGTTGGGCGCGCTCATGTTCGGCAGCGATAACCGCCACAGTGTCGAGAAAGCGCGCCGCGAGCTGGGCTACGAGCCGAAGGTAGACCTGCGCGAAGGCATTTTGCTGGCCGCGCAATGGTTCAACGCCGGTGGCATGAACCAGCCTTTCGTGACTCAGGCCAGCCAGAACGCTCCCCTTGCCGGAGCAAGGAAATAAGAGAAAACAGAAGAGCCAGCGCGCGCAAAGGCTGGCTCTTCTGTTTGTCTGCTCGCTACTCGGACATGGTAGATACTTTCTTGCCTGCTCCCTTGAAGCCAAATTTTTTGATGGTGCTGCGCAGCCAGGGCGCGGTAGGACCATCATCTATACGCTTGCTGGTGTCGACCAGAAACGGAGCAGTGTCTGGTTTGGGCTTCAACAGGCTGGCCTGACGCAGCGCGGCCAGTTCCTCGTAATGCTGGAAAGCCCAGTACAGGTTGATGCGACATCCCTTACAATTTTTCGCGTCATCCTCGTTTGGAGTTCCACATTGCGGACACTCTGTCATCATTGTTCCTCCTTTTCATTCAAATGGGTGGTGGCCCTACTCCATACGATTTCCGCCGCGTCGGCTAAGCTTTTGCTTCAATTTCCAGTTCGTCGACAGAAGTGGTTTTATGGCCGTTGCCGTCACTGCTCCCATTGCCATTGGCGCTGACATATCCGTTGCCGCTTCCGTTGTGGCCGACAGCTTCATCAGTAGCGCGAATGACGGGCAGGGTGCGCAGTTTGGCGGATTTGCCACGCGCGCTCGTACCGAGTTTGGAAGCTGCTGTGCCTCTGGCAACCTCCAGGGCCACACTGGTCACGGTCGGGACGTGGCAGAGCATGTTCGTGTAGGAGGCGTTGGCAAGCGGGCAATAACACTCACCGGCCTTGATGCTGCGCCGCATCTCCTCGGCTTTGACGGTGCTCCAGGTGGCGGCAAAGTCATAGTTGTGCTCGCGCAGGTTGCCCACCGACTCGGCGCGAATGCAGCAGGTCCACACATCGCCATTGGGGGCAATTTGCGCCGAGGCAATCCCTGCCAGGCAGGGGATGATCTGCCGCTTCTCGACCAGGGTGCGCTTGACGATATCGTAGTAGCGATCGCGGAACGCCTGGGTGATGCGCGAGACGCCATCGGTCTCCGCCTGGCGAATAGCGGTTTGCAACTTCTCGATGACCGGCTTGTACTTTTCCAGCGGGGGCGTGATGCCCATGCCCACTGTATCGAGTTCGACGCGCTCCTCGGCAATCTCGCTGATGAACTGATCGGGCTTGAGTTCGTTGGTCACGAAGTCGTAGATTTCGTCGAAATCGTCGACGTTGAAGTTGGAAATGACAGTGTGAACGCCGAGCGTGAAGTTCTTGTAGCGGCCCTTGAGCGCCTTGAGGCCCGCGTAGGTACGCATGGCGCGCTCGAAATTGCCGCGCACCCCGCGCACGATATCATGCTTGACGCCCACCCCATCCAGCGAGAGATTGATGATCACCTCTGAGCCCGGCGCGGCCTGCAAGACCTGCTCCACGCGGCCCGGAATAATCTTATCCTGAATACCGTTAGTCGGGATGTTGATGATGCCGGGTCGGCAGTGCTTGTAGGCCAGTCCCACCATCTCCGGCAGGTCTTTGCGCAGCGTTGGCTCCCCGCCACTGAAGGTAAACCAGTACGGGGCGCGCCCGATGGAAGCAAAGGTCTTGTCATACTCTTCCAGCGTAAAATCGTCGTTGGGCCGCTGCCAGACATTGCATGTTTTACAACGGGAATTACAGCGATAGCTCACGCTAATGGTCAGATTGAGTGGCAGGGCAAGCGGCTTGCCCAGCACATAGGACGCCTGCATCTTTGGAATTTGCGGTAAAACTTCAAGCACGTCTGGTTCCTCCCTTACGACTGGACAGTAGATTGAAAAATAGATTCACGTTCTCTCTCTATCTTCCTTTTTCGGTCAAAGATCACTTTTCTAAAGGATCATGTAATGGGTTCGTGAATTGTCCCCCATATGGTCTTTTCTTTCTAGTCTACTAAACGGTTGAGCAGAGAACCAGCAACTTAGAGATAGAAAAGTACCAATGTACTATTTATTTGAGAGACTCATGTTTGAACAGGCAGGCGGCGGCAATGCTCGAGCATTGCCGCCGCCTGCCTGTTCAAAACACTCAAGAACGTTATTGCGCGAGGTGTGCGCTGAGGTGAATGTTGACGTTGTTGCGAATGGCGTTGGTGACGGGGCAGCCCTGCTCCGCCTGCTGCGCCAGTTGCTCAAATCTGGCTTCGTCCAGCCCCGGCACCTTTCCGGTAACATTGATCTCCATGTCACTGACCTTGTAGCCACCTGTACGCTGCGGCTCAAAGGTGCAGGTGGTGTTAACGGTCAGACTCTCGGCGGGCGTGCCGTTCTGGGCGAGGGTGTGCGCAAAGGCCATCGCGTAGCACCCGGCCTGTGCCCCGGCGAGCAACTCTTCCGGGCTGGTCTTGCCGCCAGGCGCCTCCGTGCGCGAGGCCCATGTCAACGCCTGCTCGCTAATCGCACCGCTGCCAAAGCTAACGGTGCCGCTACCCTGCGGCAGATTCCCCTGCCAGTTTGCCGTCGCGTGACGTTCCGCTTTTGCTGCCATAAATACCTTCCTCCTTTTTCAAGTCAAATAGAATCACTTGCTCCATTCGAGAGACCAACTTTTCGATACGAAGGAAACCGGTGAAGCTGCACCATAAAAAGCGCATAGAACCTCAACCGGGGATGCGATATATCCAGAAAACAATATAACAGGTAATTCTGGAATGTGCCAATGTTTACCGGCCCGTCCACTCCGGTTTGCGTTTCTCAAGATAAGCAGCGACGCCCTCACGAAAGTCCTGGCTGCCATAGACGCGGCTGACCACATCGTCATAGGGAATATCCATCTCGGCCTCGACTGCGGCTATGCGCCGGTCGGCCTCCTTCGCCGCCCAGAGCGTGATGGGCGCGTTGGCGCTGATCTGCTGCGCGACCTCAAGAACCCGTGGGAAAAGCTGTTCCTCCTCGTAGATAGCGGTGAGGAAGCCGCTCTGCAAAGCTTCCCCGGCAGTGAGCAGCCGCCCGGTGAACAACATCTCCCTGGCCCGCATGGCTCCGATGGCGCGGGCGACGCGCCGGTAGTTCTGGAGGCTGAGACAGTTGCCCAGCGTGCGGGCAATGGGAGCGCCGAAGCGAGCGGCAGGCGACGCATAGCGCAGATCGCAAGCGGTAGCAATGACCAGCCCCGCGCCGACAGCGTAGCCATGCACAGCGGCGATGGTCGGCCAGGGAAAGTTATACAGACCGCTCAGCACCTCCTCCATGCGCCGCTCGTAGGCGATGCCATCCTCGCCATTGAAGCCGCGAAATTGCTGGATATCGGTTCCCGCCGCAAACGCCTTACCCGCACCGCGCACGATGAGCACGCGCAGGCTCTCGTCCGCCGCCAGCCGCTCCAGATGCTCCTGTAACTGCCCGTACATCGCCCAGCTCAGCGCGTTCAGCGCCGCCGGTCGCGCCAGCGTCAGCGTGGCAACAGGCCCACTCTGTTCCAGCAGCACCGCACCTTCCTCGCGCTGGCCCTCGTCTCTGATCTTATTCCTGTCACCATCTGCCCCGTTGGAATGAGTTGACATCGCAGCATCTCTCCCTATATAGTGAAAATAGAAATCCTGTAGGGATGATATCACACAATGGGCCTCTTGCATGTCACTGTGAGCGCCGCGAAGAATCTGAGGCCCACCATTGGACAAAAAGGAGTCGCCGAGATTCTTCGCGGCGCTCACAGTGACATGGCTGGGCCAGGTTCTCGTGGGAAGCAAAGAAAGAGGGTATTATGCTGACGGCTGCGCTAGAAGGTGTGCGTGTTCTGGATATGACGCAGATTATGGCCGGGCCGTTCTGCGCCATGCTGCTGGCCGATCTGGGGGCCGAGGTCATCAAGATTGAGAATCCACGCGGGGGAGACGATTCGCGCCGTATGGCTCCTCCGTACTACAATGGAGAGTCGGCTGCCTTCCTGGCGGTTAATCGCAACAAGTACGGGCTGGCGCTGGATATTCGCACGGAACGCGGGCAGGAACTGCTGTGGAAGCTGATTGATGCGGCGGACGTGCTGATAGAGAACTTCCGACCTGGAACGATGGACCGGCTGGGCTTCGGCTACGAGCAGGCGCATGCCCGCAACCCGCGCCTCGTTTACTGCTCCATCTCCGGCTTCGGCCATACAGGACCATACAGCGAGCGCGGCGGCTTCGACCTGGTGGCGCAGGCCATGAGCGGCGTCCTGTCCGTCACCGGCTCGCCACAGGAGCCAGCGAAGGTGGGCGTCCCCATCAGCGACCTCAACGCGGGCCTCTTCGCCAGCCACGCCATCCTCGCCGCGCTGCTGGCTCGCGCGCGCACGGATGAGGGCCAGTACATCGATACCTCGCTCTTCGAGGCCGCGCTGGCTTACACTGTCTGGGAGTCCAACGAATACTGGGCGAGCGGGCAGCCGCCGCAGCGCCTGGGAACAGCGCACCGGCTCTCCGCCCCCTACCAGGTCTTCGCCACGGCTGACGGCTGGCTCGCCATCGGCGCCGCCAACCAGCGCAACTGGGAGCGGCTTGTGCGCGCCGTCGACCGCCCCGACCTGCTGGAAGACACCCGCTTCACCGACAACGCTCAACGCATGGCTCACCTGCCCGCCCTCGTGGAGACGCTCACCGACACCCTCAAGACACGCCCCACGCACGATTGGCTCTCTCTGCTCGATCAGGCCGAAGTGCCAGCCGGGCCAGTGCTGACGCTCGACCAGGTCTACGCCCACCCCCAGACACAGGCGCGCAACATGGAACTCGAAATCGACCACCCTGCCGCCGGGCGTATCCAGTCCATCGGCTTCCCCGTCAAATACTCCGCCACCCCGCCGCGTCTTTATCGACCGGCCCCCGTTCTAGGCCAGCACTCCTTCGAAATATTGCAATCCCTCGGCATTGGAGACGAGGAGTGTAAGCAGTTGGAGAGAGAGGGCGTGGTGCGGGATGCGCATATTTCCTTAGAACAAGGAGAGACATATGGCTGAGCAGAACTCGACTGGCGATAAAGCGGCGAGCAGCGACATTGCTCGCTACCGCACGGACTACCTCTCGGAGCAAGAAGGCATCTATCTGTATAGCAAACTGGCCGATATCGAAAGCGATGCGCATCTGGCAGAACTCTACAGGCGACTTGTGGCCATTGAGCAACGTCACGCCGATCTCTGGAAGGACTACCTGACCCAGGCAGGGGAAACCCTTCCGACCTACACACCCGACTGGCGCGTCCGAACCTTGCTCTGGATTGCCAGGCGTCTTGGCACAGGTGCCGTCCTTTCCACTCTCTCCTCTATGGAAAAGAATGCCGTGACCGACTACGATAGCCAGCCCGAGGCTGTCAGCGCCAGGTTGCCCGCCGATGAACGCTCTCACGCGCGTCTATTCAGCTACCTTCTCACTTCGTCTAGAGGCGGCATTGCTGGTCCTCTGCTGGCCCAGTTTGAGGGTCGACACCGCAGCGCGGGCGGCAATGAGCTGCGCGCAGCCGTGCTAGGGGCAAGTGACGGCTTGACCTCGAACCTCAGCCTGGTCATGGGAGTCGCGGGAGCCACCCTCACCGGTCATACCGTCCTGTTCGCCGGCGTGGCCGGATTGCTTGCGGGAGCCTTCTCGATGTCTATTGGAGAATGGGTCTCCGTCCAGAGTGCGCGTGAACTCAATCTGCATCAGATCACCATAGAGCGCCAGGAAATTCGGGACGCCCCACAAGAGGAACAGGAAGAACTGGCCCTGATCTATCAAGCGAAGGGCCTTGACGAGAAAACAGCTAGAGAGCTGGCTGCCCACCTGATGCAGCAGAGCGGGAGCGCCCTGGATACTCTGGCGCGGGAAGAACTGGGCATTGATCCCGGAGAGTTAGGAGGCTCCGCCTGGGGCGCAGCCATCACCTCCTTTTTCCTCTTCGCCATTGGAGCTATTATCCCCGTCTTTCCGTTCATCTTCACCAATGGCTTCACCGCAGTCATCATCAGCCTGATCCTCAGCGTGTTTGGCCTGTTCGGCATAGGCGCAGGGGTGAGCCTGACTGCCAGCTCCCCACTCTGGCAATCAGGTGGGCGACAGATTCTCCTCGGGCTGCTGGCAGCAGGGTTCACCTTTGGTCTGGGAAAACTCATCGGTTCAGCAGTAAGATAGCTCGCTGCCTTCCTCTTGTGTTTCTGTACAACCTCCTGACACAGAGACGAAGCTGAAGCGCCCGCGCCACTACGTTCAGGGTTTCTCTTTCTCGCCTTCCTGAGTAGTGGCAGTGGCAGGAACACCAGGGGAGAGCTGTTGTGTGTAAACTTCCAGGTGGCTGCCTTTGCCCAGTTCGGCTTCCAGTTGTTGCAGCGAGATGCCGTTTTTCTCCAGCAGATGTTCCAGCATTTTCGCGTGTCGCAACAGTTCCGCGTCCTGGGCGCAGAGATGTTGCATCACCTGCTCAATGTCATGGTAGGTACTCATCGTTGTCTTAAAAGCCTCGTCAGCCTGGAGTTCTGCTTTTCGGCCCAGGACATTCTGACCAGTCATGATAATCGGCAACAGAACAAGTTGCAGGAAGTAGCTGGAGATTGAACCGCAGAGCAGTGCGAGAAACACATTGTTCGTGAAGACGCCAACAAGGCTGCCAATGCCGATACCGGCAAACACATAGGCCGTCCACATCGTACCCGTGTATCTGGTGAGCATGACGGCGAGCCTGGTATTAAAGCCCTGCTCCGCCTGCTCAGCCGCGTGCAGCTGGTTGACATTGCGCGGCTGGTGCCGGTGTGGCTCGTGGTGAAAAAGTACCCCGCTATGATGCTGCGGTTGTGCCTGCACCGGTGAAGTCATTTCTTTCCCGGCAACGGTTGGTGCGGTATGCTCTTCTTGCATATTTTCCTCCGTGCGATTTACATAACAGTAACCTGTACTCCTACAATAATACGAGATGCGCTTGTGTTTGTGAAATGTTCCAGGAAAGTACGTGAGAAGCTTTCAAGATGCTTGCCGTTTCCCTGCTTACGACTATACTGCATCTGGAATGGCTACTTTTTAGAAGGTGAAACGCTTCAAAACTCCGCATATTTCTGTTATGCTTAACGCAGGTTCGGTTGACCTCATTTCCGTTTTTTGCCGTCTGGAAAAGAATAGACAACAGGAGACACACGAGAACACACATCACCGCGTACTTGACGAGAATAATTTTGCCTGGGCTAATGAATGGGGGCCTGATACCATGATTGATATGCAAGACCCGGGGCTGCGGGAACGCTTGCAGCGCCGGACGGCGGAGGGTCGGTACGAGGTCAGCGAGATTGACCTGGTGCTGAATATCCGCGCGCGTAAGGCGGAGGGCAACCGCGAGGCTGTGCGCGTGCTGAGCGAGGCGCTGCTGGAACGCTGCATGCCACTCTTCCAGAGACATACGCATGGGCTGCGGCACCGACCAGAACTGCGCGAAGAGGCTATCGCCAACATGGGCGAGCATCTGCTGCGCGAGGCGCAGGACAGCAGCGAGATTTTTATGACGCAGAATTTTATTCACTACCTGCGCTGCCTGTGCGTCGATGAGTTCAACCGCGTCCTGCGACAGGAGGGGTTGTACTATAAACGAGACGAGGAAGGACGGCCTGCCGGACGCCCGCAGCACGTACCGCGCTCGCTGATCGAGCCGCTGCGCCCGCCGCAGGCGGACGAGGAGGGCAGCTACATGGCGGATGTGGCCGACCCGAATGACCAGTACGAGCAGATGCACGCGGCGGACGAAAGCCTGCGCATCCTGACCTATCTGACCGACCCGCTGGATCGCACGATCCTGGTGCTGCGCGCCATCGAGGGCATGAAATGGGACGATATCGCCCAGGTCTGCAAGCGGACGGAGCGCACGGTGCGACTGCGCTACGAACGAGCACGTAGCTACCTGCGCGAATGTTTGAGTCGGGAGCATGTAGAATACCGGCAGATTCCGCAACAGAGCAACTGAAAAAGATAGAGTTATGTAGAGGTGGGAACACAATAAATACCCTGCCCGTCTCGAAGGAATGAAGATGATGAATACACGTGAATTGCAACAATTGAAGATGGCATGGCTGGCGGCGAAGGAAGCGGGCGACACGCAGGCCCAGGTGAACCTGTTGCTCAATCATCCCGAGGCGCAGGCGGCACTGATCGATTTTATCGCGGGCTACGCGGCCACCGCAATCGAGCAGGGGCAGGCAGAAGAGGATTTGCTGCCTCTGACGCAGCGCGCCTATCAGACGGCTCTTGAGCGCGTCTTCGATACGCAGATGGAGGTAGCGGCGACGAACCTGCGCGAACTGCGGGCGCGGCGTGGTCTCACGCTGGTCAACGCGGCCAGGGGCCTGCGCCTGGGCGTCGATGTGTGGAAAAAGTTCGAGGATGGGGCCATCGAACTGGCAAGCCTGAGCCAGCGCCAGCTTGAACGCCTCGCCAGCTTCTTCCAGGTTGGCGCGGAACAGTTCGGCACCCTGCTCACCAACAGCCAGCCCGCGCTCACGCTCAATCGTCGCCAGACGGACGAGGCGGCGCGACAGCAGGAAAAGCAGGGCCAGAAGAAACAGAGCTTCGCCGAAGCCATCGAGAAAAGCAGCATGACGAAGCAAGAGAAGAAGCTCTGGCTGGAATAAGGAAGAGAAGACAAAACGCAAAAAGTGGCTGATGGGGCGCCCCATCAGCCACTTTTTGCGTTTTGTCTTCTCTTCCTTGAAATCCTTGAAATCCTTTTGAAAAAGGGCATAAAATAGGCGACAAACATGTTATAATTGAGATATTCTGGCGTGGTGTGTCTGTACGCCTGATGAGAGAGGGAATGCGCAATTATGGCAATGTTTGAGAGTTTATCCAAACGCCTTGAGGGCGTTTTTACAAATCTGAGTGGAAAAGGGAAGCTGACCGAGGCCGATGTAAACGAGGCGATGCGCGAGGTGCGCCTGGCCCTGCTCGAAGCGGACGTCAGCTTGAAGATAGTACGGCAATTTGTCGAGCGCGTCAAAGAGAAGGCCATTGGAGCCGATGTACTGGGCAGCTTTTCGCCCGCGCAGCAGGTGCTCTCCATCGTGAATGAGGAGCTGGTGAAGATGCTGGGCGGCGATGGGGAGCAGAACAGACTTGATCTTTCCGGTCCGCAGCCGAATGTGATTATGCTGGTGGGCCTGAACGGAGCTGGTAAGACGACGACGGCGGCCAAACTGGCGCATTACCTGCGCAAGCAGGGGCAGCGCCCGATCATGGTGGCGGCAGATATGTATCGTCCCGCCGCCGTGCGCCAGTTGCAGACGCTCGGCAAGCAGATTTCGGTTCCGGTCTATGCCGAGCCGATGGGGGCCGACCCGGTCGACATCAGCATGCATTCGGTTAGCTACGCCCGCGAGCAGGCGGCTTCGGTCGTCATTCTCGACACGGCAGGCCGTTTGAATATCGACGAGCGCATGATGCAGGAGGTCATGAACATCCGCAATCGCGTGCAGCCCCGCGAGGTGCTGCTGGTGGCCGATGCCATGACCGGCCAGGAAGCGGTGCGCGTCGCTGAAGACTTTAACAAGGCTCTGGGACTGACAGGCATGATTCTGACCAAGATGGATGGCGATGCGCGTGGTGGCGCGGCCCTCTCCATTCGCTCGGTCACAGGCGTGCCGATCAAGTTTATGGGCGTGGGCGAGAAGATCGAGGGCCTGGAGCCGTTTTATCCAGATCGCCTGGCTTCGCGTATACTGGGAATGGGAGATGTGCTCTCCCTGATCGAGCGCGCGCAGGAAGCCATCGACGAGGAAGAGGCGCTGAAGGCTCAAGCCAAAATGCAGCAGGGCAAGTTCGACCTGGAAGATTTCCTGACAGCCATGCATCAATTGAAACGCATGGGGCCGTTGCGCTCGGTCATGGAGATGATGCCAGGTTTCAATAAGCTCGCCGCTATGCCAGAGATGGAAGAGGCGCTGGAAGGCGATCATCTGAAGCACATCGAGGCTATCATTCTTTCCATGACGAAAGAGGAGCGGCGCAATCCCGACATCATCAACGGGAGCCGTCGCAAACGTATCGCCTCTGGAAGCGGAATGGATGTCCACGACGTGAATCAGTTGTTGGTACAATTCAACGAGATGCGCAACATGATGCGACAGATTAGCAGCGGCAAGGGGCCGTGGGCGCAACTGGCGCGTCAATATACTGGTGGCGCAGGTATGCCTGGTACGCCAGCTCTACCAAAGGCAAATGGGGGTGCGCCGAGGGGTGGAAAGAAGACTGGCAAAGCAGCGCGCAAAGAGAAAAGAAAACAAAAGGCCCGAAGCGGAAGGAGGTAATCCTTTATGCCCAGCGTTCGTCCTGGCTACCCGTCTCGCCGGGTAGGCCAGGTATTTCTTGTGGTACTCTTGTTTGGTCTTGTCATCTTGACCAGCGGTTGTGGGGGCGACGCTCATTTGCAGCAGCAGGCGAACCAGAATAAAACACAGCTCGATTCCCTGTTGGCGCATGCGCAGAGCATCGGAGTACCATCATCACTTCTCCAACCGATTATGAAACAGGAGCAGCAGCTCAGCAGTACCGGCGCTCCATTTTCACCATTCAATGATGCACCTGTTAATGCCTATTATCAAAATCTTGCCAGACACTATCAACAATTGACTGATCAGGTACAGAATGCTATTGCGAGCAGCACGTCGCAGTTCCAGCAGCAGGCCCAGCATGATATGGAGAATTTTGGGCTGGCCCTGTCGCGGCAGCGCGCCAAAGGCGTCGGCAATATTGCAGTCTTCAATGCCCAGTTTAACAAAGATCAGACTCTGATGTCGCTGGCCCAGACTCCCAAACAATATGCCGCCGTCAGCCAGGACGCGGACACTCAGACTGCTGCGCTCGATCAGTTGAGTGCTACCTACGCTCAACTTGTGACGTTTAAGAGCACAATCAGCCAGATGCAGAAGGCGCAGCTTGACACCTCCGCGATGCAAACTCAGTACAAGAGCGACTTGCAGACGCTGAATGCAGCAACGGTATCGCCCACCATCGAGTATTTGAACACGCTGATCAACGCGCAATATCAGGAGGCCGTCGTCAACTCGTTCCAGGCGCTGCCCTATGTTACCGCGGCCAAGCTGAACGAGTTCCAGGCACAAATCAGCCTGTTGAAAACGTATGGCATGGATACCAGCGCGTATCAGGCACGCCTGAAAACAGACACGGCTCTGATGCAAAAAGCGAAGAATCTGCAAGATTACCTGACTTTTTCCCAGCAGATCGACGCGGATATCGCCTCGATGCATGACGACCTTGTACAGGGTGAGGCCAACTACCTGATTGGCGCGATTGATCGCCAGGCCCGCGCCTGGGGTGCTGCTCACGCCTATCACGATAAATTCGATGGCAACAACTACGACCTGGCCGCAGGCTACACCACTGACGGCATCGGCTACTGGATTCAGCGCGACCTGAGCTGGGCCTACACCCCGGACGATTTCCAGGCCGTGGTCGATGAAGAGAACAACGAACTCTTCAGCTTGCAGATGATGGAGCAGGATTATGCCGATAAAACCCCCTATAATCAGGTGCATCAGACCGATCTGGAGCTGATCCAGCACTACGGCTTGCAGCATTCTCAGGTGCTGGTCATCTCGTTCGTGGAGCAGGCGCTGCGCGTCTACCAGAACGGCAAGCTGGTCAAAGCCTTCCTGGTCACGACCGGTCGCCAGGAACTGCCCTCGCTGCCAGGCGACTGGACGGTGCAGAACCGCCAATCGCCCACGGTCTTCAAATCGGATGACCCACCCGGTTCGCCCTACTGGTATCCTGACACGCCGATCAACTACGCCATTCTTTATCACTGGGGCGGCTACTTTGTTCACGATGCGTGGTGGCGCGTCAACTTCGGCCCCGGCACGCAGTTCCCTCACTACGATGTGGGCGGCGACGAGTCGTTCGCCGGGAACGGCAGCCACGGCTGCGTCAATATGCAGGAGCAGCAAGCCGCCTGGGTCTACGATAACACCAACTGGAATACGCAGATTGTGATTTATTAAAACGAACACAGAGACGAGAAAGCTCAGCGAGCGCGCTCGCTGAGCTTTCTCGTCTCTGTGTTCGTTTTCAAGCCACGCTTTCTTTGTCACCCGGCCCCTGCTTCTGTGAGCTGGTGAGCGGCAGGGGCGGCAGCAAGCCCTGAGGCTTGATTGAGAGCTGGCGGTAGAGATCGGCCCCGCTCAGTGGACGACGCCAACTGCGCGCTTTACTGAGATCTTCAAGGAAGCCGCGCTGCAGGTCGACGCCGAGAGCTTGCCAGATGAGGCTAATGGCGCGGCGAGCGAAGGCGATGTCGTTGCGCGGCTCCAGGCGGTCCAGGTCTTCAAAGAAGAAACCGCAACTGGTGAAGCTGTATTGCTGGTAGTACTGGGCTTCGAGCAGCATGAGCGTGCGACGAGCCAGCAGGGCATCTTCGGGCGCGTGTTGCCCTTTGCCGTGCCGCACCCAGAAGCTCTCCGCCGTCTCCCAGCCGTTGCGCAGCGGCAGATAATCGTCGCGTGCGGCCCAGGGATCGATCAGCGTCTCTCCGGCATACTGCTCAAACAACTGGTCGCCCTGCTGCGCCAGATGTTCGAGCGCGCTCCGCAGAGCACCCTTCCAGGAGCTATCGCCCTCGGTACATTCGCAGCCGGAGTGCCAGCGCGCTACACCGTGCCCGCAGCTCCACGCGCTCGGCACGCGCAATTGCACCTCACGGCTGGCAGGGTGCGCCAGCAAGTAGCGTTCCAGCGTGGTGACCTCGAAGCCAAAATCGGGCGCGCCGTGCTGGATCAGGTGCGAGAGGAACTTATCGCGCCAGGGCTTGTGATGGCCGTACAGTTCGCCATCGGTGGCAATGAGAATCAGTTGATCCTCACCAGCCTCCTGCTTCTCCCTGACCAGGTGGTTCGGCAGGTAAGAGGCGGCAAAGAGGTCCGCGTTGCTGGTGGTGTTCCAGTCAAACGAGACGCCGCCGGATAAGGGCGCGTTGTAGAAAAACACGGTAATGCTGCGGCCATTGAACAGCGGGAGAATATACGGCTCTGTCGGGTCAATCGCAGTAGCGGCCTGCCAGGGGGCAAGGACGGTATAGGTCAAACCGTACTGAGCCAGCAGGTCGAGACTTTCCAGGTCGACCGCCGTCTCGGCCAGCCACATACCGTGAGCCTCGCGGCCATAGCGATGGCGAAAATCGCTCAGGCCCCAGGCAATCTGTGTGCGCTTATCTCGGGTCGTTGCCAGCGGCAGGATAGTGTGATTGTAGGCCTGTGCCAGGGCATTGCCCACCCCGTAGCGAGCAACGTGCTGCTTATCGGCGTCAATAATAAGCCGGTACACATCGGGATGAGCCTGCTCTAACCAGGCGGCAAGGGTAGGTCCCAGATCGTAACTGATGGCGGCAAAGTTGCCTGCTTGCGCATTGGGACGATAGCACTCGGCAGTGATCTTTTCATTGAAGTTCGCATACGGGGTCGCACCTGGTTCTACGGGGAGAATGCCGGTAAAAGGGTCTTCACGCGGCGGCTGGTAGAAGTGCCCGTACAGGCAGAGAAACGCACGGCCTGCACGCGGGCGAGAGGAAACGATGTTCATTTGTTCAAGCATGTAACCACCTTCACTGGTAACACAACAAAATCAGCGCTGTCCCTACCAGAACGGATCACAAAAATTATTTCTATCTATTATAGCAGAGCTTACAATCGACTCTCCTGTATATAATTCTTTATCAACGTCATTATATGGGAATTGCAGAACCGCGCAGTGTTCCGGCCAGAGGTTATCTTCCTCCGGCTTCCCACCTCTATCTCCTCCTCATAAGTGTAACATACAGGTGAGTTTTATGTCTTCGCTCCCTTGAACCAATCAAAGGAGCAACATATTGCTCAATTTTATAACGGATGAAATAGATAAAATGGTGACATGCCATACAAAAAAGGTGCAGGAACATTGCTCCTGCACCCTGGAAAGCTACGCGCTCAATTGCTGTGGGACTGGTCCCTGCGCGCTCATTAAGAATTCCTCGTAAGCCTCGCGCAGCCTGGGGTAGCGGAGCAGGAACAGGCCCGCGTACTCCTGGGACAGAGGGCGCGGCGGACGCAGAAGGCGCATATTCACCTCCTTGAGCAGCCGATTGCCCTTTTTACCGTTGCACGCCTTGCAAGATGCTACCAGATTTTCCCATGTGCTCTGGCCGCCCCGAGAGCGTGGGACGATATGATCGAGTGTCAGGTCGCGGCTGCGCTTGCCGCAATACTGGCACGTCTCCTCGTCACGCAGAAGGATATTGGCCCGCGTAGGCTGAAGAGCCACCCGTGGAGTGCGCACATTGGCAAGCAACTGCACAATGATGGGGTGTTCCAGTTCAAGGCGTCGGGCTTTGATGCTCTCTTCGATCAACTCACGAGCGCGATCATCGACAAAGGTGACTTTCCGCTTGGAAAGCAGTACGATGAGACGGCGTTCGGGAATCACAGAAAGAGGCTGTAGTGAGGAATTCAATACAAGAACAGGCATGAATAGCTTTCCTTCCTCTCTGTCAGAGCCGATAACCACAGCAGACAGCGAGAAAGAAGAGCGAACTGAGAGAAGGGGAAGGGAGACCCTACCCTCTCATTTCCTTCTACCGCCGCCTGCGCTGACTGGGTGGACAAGGATCAAAGCGTTTTGCACGTCCAGGAGAGCCTGGCACAGACAGGCGCGTACTGCTTGTCTGGTAGCCGGTTCCAACATTATCGATGGAACGGGTGGAACAAGCAGCGCTCAGACCCCAATAGCAACAAGGTTCCGTTGCTGTTGGAAAGAACCGATACGCCTGCATTCCATAACTCCTTGTTTTGCTGAACCTGGTCTCTTAGAAAGCTATTTGACACATACATTCTGGAAACGAGTGTGCCATCCTGGTCGGGGTGAGAGGACTTGAACCTCCGACCTCAGCGTCCCGAACGCTGCGCGCTAGCCGACTGCGCTACACCCCGATGAACAATCCGTGCAATGTGCAGAACCTCATCCGACATATCAGACCGGATTGAGTATCGTGTGCCGGTACACGACGCGCCCGAAGCCTGAGCCTCGATCCCGTGAACCTGCGCACCCTCCCTACTCACTGGTAGTATACCATAACCGTCAATACTTGACAATAGACAAATAGCACTTTCTGATAAAGCATGACTGGCCCTATCAGAAAATGCCTTCGTTCCCTTAATCAGGGAGCTGGCGCACCAGCCGATCGGCCAGCTCAAAGGAATAGTTCTGGCCGCGATCGTGCGGGTAGACCTGGAACATACTGGCGACCCAGAGGCCCTGCAGTGGTGTGTGCAGCGGCGGAATATGCTCGCGATACTCCGTAGTGACGATAGGCTGGGCGAAGGGGGCCTGGAAGAGCCACATCTCCTGTACCCACTCCGGCGAGAAATCGGGCCGAACGCGCTGCAGGTGCGGCAGAAACTGCTGAAAAACCTCTTCCTTGCTCATCTTGAAAAGGGGGTCATCCATCGGGCGGTAGTTGCCGAGGTAGATGAGGTGGCTTCCGCCGTATTCGCAGGGCGGGCGCAGGTTGGTATGCTCGACGAGGGCAGTGAAGGGATAGCCGGGGTCGCACATGTTGATCCAGTAGCTATCGGTCATTTGCCGGTCCAGCGAGAGGATGAGGCACTGCGCGCCATACGCCTGGCCCCACTCGTAGCGCGCCCGGTACTCCTCCGGCAGCGCGGGAATGAGGCGGCAGGTGAGCCGCGTCGGCAGCGTCGAGATGACGCGATCAACCGTCCAGCTTCCCCAACTCGTCTGCACGCGCCAGCGTCCACCCTCTGTCTGCTCCACGCGCTCCACGCGAGTCCCCAGCAAAACCTTGCCATTGGCCTGCGTGATGCGCTCAACAAGGCGCTCATAAAGTTGCTGGAAGCCGCCAACCATGTAGCCCAGGCTGGTCGTGCGGTCATGGAAACGCGCCCAGAACCAGGGGAGCGCGATCTGCTCATACAGCGACCCAAATTTGCCGACGAACAACGGCTCAAACAGCAGTTCAAAGGGCCGCTTGCCCATCCAGCGCCGCAGCCACGGCACAGCCGTTTTGCCTTCCAGCGGCGCGGAATTGATCGCCTTCAGAAAAGCCGCCACAGCAGCCACGCGCAGCCGCTCATCCACCCGCAGCGGCTCAAACAGCAACAGCGAGGTAGGCGAGTCCAGCCGGTGCGTCTCCCCGCCGATCAGACAGACCGTGCGCGGCGCCGACCAGACCAGCTTCTCACCCAGCCCAACCTCCTCGATCAGCTTAATAATCGTCTTATCGGTGCGAAAGAGGTGGTGATAGAACTTCTCCAGCCAGGCATCGCCCACGCGAAACCCGGCAGCCAGGCCCCCGGCCTCCTTCTCCTGCTCAAACACCATCACCGACTCACCCTTGCGCGCCAGCCGATACGCCGCTCCCAACCCCAGCGCTCCACCGCCTAATATGGCATATTCCATAATCTTACTCACCTTCACATACATTTTTCCAGGCTTCTCCACCACTATGAACGAGTTGATGATAGCGTGTTTGCGGCGTTTTGTCTACGGGCGGATGGGGCTTTGCAGACATAGCTCATAAATAAGTCAGCACACAGGAGGCAGCAGATGTGTTAAATGTTTCGCGTCCATTTCTTATTAAGTTACTGGAGGAAAGCCAGTCTATTGCTTCGGCCCGCGACGATGGAACGGTGCAGGTCTGGCATGTCTTGACCGGCAAACACCTCTGGCAGGCGATGTGAGGGCATGAAACTTGCTATAGTGGCTCGACGCGCAGCAGGGCTTCACCCTTCTGGACGACCGCGCCACTGGTGGCGAGGATTTTGACGACGCGGCCAGAGACCTCGGACTGAATCTCGTTGAAGACTTTCATGGCCTCGATGAGCGCGACGACCTGGCCGACGTGGATGGTGTCGCCGATGGAGACAAAGGGAGGCGAGGTGGGCGAGGGTGAAGAGTAGTAGACACCGGTGAGCGGGGCGACAACCGGGACGGTCTGATCCTCGCGTGCCGCTTTCGTGGCAGGCGAAGCGCTTACCGGTTGTGTAACCGGCACCAGGTTGGCTGGCAGGGTGGCAGGAACCATCATCATGCCAGGCTGCCGCCGGATAATGATCTCCGTCCCGGCCTCAGTCAATTCCAGTTCGCTGATCGTGCTGCCTTCCAGAATCGCAATCAGGTTCTTGACGCGCTCAAGCCAGTTTGCTTCTTGCTCGCTTTCATGCTCATGATCGGTGTTCATACTACGCTCACTACTCGCTTTTTCTCTATGCTCGGGCGACCTCGAAGGTCGCCCCTACGTGCGCTACTCTTCGTAGCGTTTAAAGATCAGGCTGGTGTTGTGGCCCCCGAAGCCCATAACGTTGGACATAGCGATATTCACTCTGGCGCGCCGCGCCACGTTGGGAACATAATCCAGGTCGCATTCCGGATCGGGGTGATGCAGGTTGATCGTCGGCGGAATGACGCCGTTTTGCATGGTCAGAATGCTGATAACCGATTCGACCGCGCCCGCCGCACCCAGCGTATGCCCGGTCATCGACTTGGTCGAACTGATCGGCAGATGGTAGGCATAGTCGCCGAAGCAGGTCTTGATGGCTTGCGTCTCCGTGCGATCATTGTAGACAGTCGAGGTGCCGTGCGCGTTGATATAATCAATGTCTTCGGGCCGCAAATTAGCCTTCTGCAAGGCGCGGCGCATGGCTCGCACCAGGCCCTCGCCGCCGGGGGCCGGTTCGGTGACGTGATGGGCGTCGCTCGTCGCGGCATAGCCCACCATTTCGGCCAGAATATGCGCGCCGCGAGCCTTCGCGAACTCCAGGTCTTCGAGGATAAGCATACCGGAACCCTCGCCCATGACAAAGCCGTCGCGAGTCGCGTCGAAGGGACGGCTGGCTCCCGCAGGGTCGTCGTTGCGGCGCGAGAGGGCGTGCATGTTGTCAAAAGCGGCCATAGCAATGGGGGTGATGCCTCGTTCGGAACCACCCGCGATCATCACCTTCGCGTCGCCGCGCCGGATAGTTTCCCACGCCTCGCCGATAGTATTGCCGCTCGTCGCACAGGCTGAGACTGCCGCCCAGTTCGGCCCCTTCGCCCCTGTCATAATCGAGATGAGACCAGGCGCGCCGTCGATAATCATCATGTTGATGAAGAACGGGCTGATGCGGTCAGGCCCTTTTTCAAAAAGCACCTGAAACTGATCGTGCAGCGTCATCAAGCCACCAATGCCACTGCCGATATAGACGCCCACGTCGTCAGCGATAGCGCCGGTAATCTGCAAATTGGCCTGTGCCAGCGCCTGCTTTGTGGTCGCGACCGAGATATGTTCATACGGGTCGGTGCGGCGCACCTCCTTGCGATCCATGTACTGGTAAGGGTCAAAGTCGTCCCTGATCTGCGCACCGAAACGGACGCGGAACCGGCTGGTATCATAGTTGGTAATATTGCGCACGCCGGATCTACCTTGAATGAGGGCATCCCAGTTTGAAGCCACATCGTTCCCTAACGACGTAACCAGCCCCAGTCCTGTTACAACTACTCGAGACATAAAGTCACCTCCGTTCGCTAAATTCCTAATGCCACGGCTTCTTCTTGCAGGAAACGGGTATAGGTATCTCCGCGAATAAAGCCTTCGTGCCTGAGTAGACGTTTATGGAAAGGAATGGTCGTCGTCAGGCCTTCAATGACATACTCGTCAAGTGCGCGCTGCATGCGTGCAATGGCGGCATCGCGCGTCTCCGCCCACACAATTAGCTTTGCCAGCAGAGAGTCATAGTGAGGGGGCACCTCGTAACCGGCGTAGAGATGGCTGTCTACGCGCACGCCGGGGCCGCTCGGCGGCAGGTACTTCTCTACCACACCCGTCTGCGGACGAAAATCGTGATCCGCATCCTCCGCCGTGATGCGCACCTCGATGGCATGCCCATGCGGGCGTATATCTTCTTGCCGCAGTTGCAACGGCAAACCGGCGGCAATGCGAATCTGCTCCTTCACCAGATCGGTGCTGGTGACCAGTTCCGTCACCGGGTGCTCGACCTGCAGGCGCGTGTTCATCTCCATGAAGTAGTAACGCCCCTGTTCGTCCACCAGGAATTCGAGCGTACCCGCGTTACGATAACCAATCTCCTGCACCGCTCGAATGGCCTTCATGCCCATCTCGGCCCGCAGTTCCGGCGAGAGAATGGGACTCGGCGACTCTTCGAGTAGCTTCTGGTTGCGGCGCTGCACCGAACAGTTGCGCTCTCCCAGATGCACACCGTGCCCGTAGTTGTCAACCAGCACCTGTATCTCCACGTGGCGCGCCCGCGCCAGATAGCGTTCCAGGTAGAGGCCATCGTCGTGAAAGGCTTCGCGCACCTCGTTCTGCGCCAGCGTGAAGACGCGCTCAAAATCCTCCGGGCGATTAATCTGGCGAATGCCGCGCCCGCCGCCTCCGGCAGCCGCCTTGAGCATGAGTGGGAAGCCGATATCGTGCGCCGCCTCCAACGCCTCATCCAGCGTGCGCAGTACAGACGTGCCGGGTAGCATAGGTAACCCCATGCGCGCCATTGTCTCACGCGCCGCCACCTTATCGCCCATGATCGCCATCACGTCGGCGCCTGGCCCGATAAAGGTAATATTGACATCCGAGCAAATCTCGGCAAAGCTGGTATTCTCTGAAAGAAAGCCATACCCGGGGTGAATTGCCTCCGCTTCGGTAACAAGCGCCGCGCTGATAATGTTAGGAATATTCAAATAGCTCTTGCCACTTGCCGCCGGACCGATGCAGATATGTTCATCGGCCAATCGCACCGGCAGGGAATCCCGGTCAGCCTCGGAATGGGCAATCACCGTCGGAATACCCATTTCCTTACAGGCTCGTATAACCCGCAGCGCGATCTCGCCACGGTTAGCAATCAAAATCTTACGAAACATAAAGATAGCAACCTCTCAACTTTGCACAGTGTATGCTATTATACCATGAACCTCTCTTCTCTGGCTAGGGGAAATGGGGGACTAGAACAAATGAGTGATGAACCTATCACACAAACCCTGTCGTGAACATCATAGCAATGGATAACATCCTATTGTACCGGTTAGCTCTGGTTGTAAGAGGAGAAAATAGATGACAACGAACACAACACAGGCACAGGGCGTGAACCAGCAGCAGAAGGAGTATCTGTGGCCTGCTCTGCCATATGAGGCGTGGAAGGATACCCTTGAGACGCTGCATATGGAGACCCAGATTGTGGGCAAGGTGGCGCTGGAATTGGTCCCATTCCTCAATCAGTGGTGGGAAGTGGCGCTCTCGGTCACGGCACGCGGCCTTGAGACAATGCTCATCCCTTCACCAACGGGCGGCGCTTTCCAGATCGGCTTCGATTTTATCGACCACAACCTTGCCATCTGCACCAGTGATGGCAGGGTCAAAGAGCTGGCGCTGATGGAGCGCACGGTAGCCGATTTCTACAAGGATTTCATGGCCGCTCTACAGGCCCTCAGCATTCAGGTGAAAATCAACACGAAGCCGGTCGAGGTCGGCAATGGCATTCCCTTTGAGCAGGATACCACCCACAGATCGTATGATCCCGAATACGTCAATCGCTGGTGGCGGATTCTGGTGCAGACGACAAGGGTTCTGGAGCAGTACCGGTCCTACTTTAGGGGCAAGAGCAGCCCCATCCTGTTCTTCTGGGGAACGTTCGATCTGGCGGAGGCGCGCTATTCAGGAAAGCGAGCCTCACCGCCGCAGGGAGCAGATCGCATCATGCGCTTCTCCGCAAACGAGGAAGGCATCGAATGCGGGTTCTGGCCCGGCAGCAGCAGGCTTCAGACCCCCGCCTTCTACTCCTTCACCTATCCCGAGCCACAGGGACTCAAGAACGCATCGATAAAGCCCTCTGCCGCCCATTATGACAACAACCTCGGCGAGTTCATCCTGCGTTACGATGATGTGCGCCAATCCAACGCGCCGGAGCAGACGCTGCTGGATTTTTTCCAGAGCACCTACGAGGTCGGTGCGAAGCTGGCTCACTGGAATACACAGGAATTGGAGCAGCAACCGCCGCAGATACAATGAAGTGAGGAAATTATCTCGTAACAACGTAATATAAAAGGTGCTATTCACTGCAACACTTTTTCCGTTTTAGCGTCTCTTAGAGTGAAAGAGCTACTACACGCGGAGTTACGAGATATGGACGCGGGGAGAGCGGCTATCTCCTCTCTGTGGGTATTGCCCACAAACACAACAAAATCAGTGGAGGTGGAGGAGGCGCGTGCGCCGAGAGCTGCCAGCACGGCGGAAGAGCAGCAAACGCTCTCTTTCGACGAGATGTACCAGCGCTACTACCCGCGTGTCCTGGCGTTCCTGCGCTTCCGCATGGGGCAGACGGACGTGGCCGAAGACCTGACTTCCCTGGTCTTTGAGCGGGCGCTGCTGCACATCGCTGATTTGCAGACCGGCGAGGCCGCCGGGGCATGGCTCTTTCGCATTGCCCGCAATTGTGCCGCCGACTATTTCCGGCGTCGCCGCCAGGATGTCTCACTCGATATGCTCATCGATTCCGACTATCCTGACTATTGCAGCCATACCCTGCCGCTGGCAAGTTCGCCGGAGGAGGTCGCGCTGCTCGGCGAGGAGCGGGCAAGCCTGCTCAGGCACCTCAGTCGCCTCTCTGAGCGCGAACGCGAGGTGATCGGGCTGAAGTTCGTGGCCTGCCTGCATAACTGCGAAATTGCGCGTGTTATGCACATCCCGCCAGGTACGGTCGGGTCTATCCTGCACCGGGCGCTTGGCCGTTTACGAGACGCTCTCTACGCGGAAAGAGAAAGGCGATGACGCACCAGTTCGACGGGGAGCCTATAGATAGGCATTCCGAAGAGGGGTTTGAAAGGGTTGAGCGTTCCGAGAAGGTCGATGAGACCTGGATGGAACGACTGGATGCCATTGCTGCCGGGGAGGAACTTCCATCAGCGGATGATGACGAATTGCTTTACGTCGCCGGGCAGCTTTCCGCCGCCCTGACTCCCCTGCGCACGCTTGATAGCACCGCCGAAGCGCGCCGCCAGCATGTCGGCTCCCGGCTGCGCACACGCCGCGTTGTCCTGACACTTAAAGTCTGGGCGACACGCTCGCTCGTGCTTGCCGCCGCCGTGCTCATCTTTCTGCTGCTCGGCCCCGGCCTGATCTTTATGGTGAATCTCGACGGCGCGCCCCATCATAGCGTCCTTCCGGCTTCGGCCTCAAAATTTACCGCAGCGACAGGCACCATCGGGACACGGGCCGTTCCTCCCGCGCTGACTCCCACGCAGCGCATCGAACTCATCCACGCCGCTTCACCGCTGCCAGCGCACCAGTACCTCATTGACAGCAGTCTTGACTTCATCAATGGGGCGTTTTTCCGCTATTATGCCCAGTATCGCATTACGGGACAAGGAGAACTGGATATCTTTCTCTACGAGCAGCCTGCCTCGCTCTTCGCCTTTCCGGTGGCGCCCGGCGGCGTCCAGCCGATTACCGTGCGCGGCCTCTCCGGCGTCTCCTTTCGCAACGATACCGGCTTCTATACCATTCGCTGGACAGAGGATGGCCTGACCTGCCAGCTTGCCAGCCTGCTGCCCATCAGCACGCTCATTACTTTCGCCGATCAATTCCAGGTCGTCACACTAGAGCAGAAAAAGCAGGCGTAGCGGCTGCAAGCCGTGCATTAATCGCATTGTCGAACAACCAACTCTGTTCAAAATCTTTCAGGAAGAGGCTTATGTATGGACGAGCAGAATGAGAACGAGCAGCCAGGAGACGTATCATCATCACCATCCCAACTGCCATCACGCATCCCCGGTTCCTCCTCAAGCAACCGCGTGCAGGCAATCATCACACTGGGCGTATTAGCCATCATCGTCCTGGTTATCCTGGGGACGCTGACGCCGCTGAAAAATATTGTTACCCATGTCAGCAGCCCAACACCACCGCCGGTGCCGACGCTTACCCCCGGTGACAATAAGTTTTATATCGAGGTCGCACCTGCCTGGGGAACGGTCAGCGTCGATGGACACCCACTCTCTTACTTCCCGACCTTTAGTCAGCCGCCATTGATATTGTCACCAGGCACACACGTCATCGTCTGGCAGGCCGATCCCTTCCAGACGGAGAGTTGCACCGTCTATGTTCCCTCGCTGCCAAGAGAACCCTGCCCATACGAGAACATCTCGCCGGGCAACCCCAGGCTGATCACGTTTACCGCCTCGCTGGAAAACCTGTCGGCCAACCAGCGTGCCTCGTTAGCCTCGGCAGCCCAGACCGCTTTGAATAAATTTCAAGCCACAACCACGGTGCAGCCTGGAGAATTGTATGCCCGATTTGTGCCGCCGCAAGCGGTGGGCACCGGAACAGCGCAGCAAGCTCTGCAAGCCACTGAGCATTTCTACGTGGATGCCAACCCAAACTCGAATAGATCGTGTAACCCTGATAGTGGAATAAACTGCTCCAACGGCAACGGCCTCCCGAACGGCGACTGTTATCAGTTCTGTACCTACCCATCCGGTTTGGGGCCGAGTCCAGGAACAACGAGTTCGGCAACGTGGGTGACAGTGGGCTTATTTTATACCACCTGGGATTACAGCACACTGAGCGGTCAGACGGTGGCAAAAGGCCAGCCCGATACCACGCTCCTGTATAATGCCAGCGATGATTATCCTGTCTTTTTCGATATTCGCTGGACAAACCAGCAGTGGCACGTCAGCGTCGACAACACATCACCCTCGTTTTTCGCCGGTGTCAATCCTGTCTCCCAGCAGAACCCGGCGTGCCAGTCCATCCATGATACGGCGACACAGGTACTTGATGGGTGTGTCACACTGGACAATAACTACCTGGGCTGTACTTCGCTGCAGGTTCTCACAAGCAGCAATACGGACTACACCACGACGCAGGATGCCTCAAGAACTTCAGTGAACTGGAGCTATCTCAGCGGACAGAATGCCGCAGATGGCTGCGTTGCCGTTATTGTGCCGCAAAACCAGAGCGTTCCACCAGCCAGCGCCCCACCGGTGGCGTACTGCCTCTACCGCTTCGGCGTGCTGCTGGCCGCCAACGACGTGGCCCACCGCTACTGGCCCAATCTTCCGGTAGCCGACGCCTACGAGCAACAACTCGCGCGACAGGTCGCGGCACGTATGCATCTGTGATAGATAGTGATAGGGCCGGAGTGAGGTGATGGGACAGGGCGAAGGCCAGCTTCGCCCTGGCTTATGGCTCCTACCCCGCTTAATCAAGCCTGGCAGGATTAGTGGCCGCCGTTCTTGTTGCAGCGCGGGCCGAGGCAGACGGGAGTGTAACCACTGCCGTAGATGGTCGGCTCCGTGCCATCGATGAACCAGTCGGTGACGGTTGGCTCGCCGGGATGGGCTAGCAGACCAGTATAGGCGGAAACGGTCGCCGCCTGTACATCGGGCGGGCGCACGAAGTCCTTTGGCGGATAATGGTATAAGTCAGTGGCGTACTGCATAACATCGTGCCAGATAGGGCCTGCTCCTGTGATCCCAATGACATTATTCATGGCGCTATTGTCACTATTGCCTACCCAGACACCGACAGTGAGGTAGGGGGTATAGCCCATCGTCCAGTTGTCGCGGAAACTATCCGTGGTGCCGGTCTTGGCAGCCGCGGGGAAATCCATTTCCAGGGGATTGCCGGGGAAAAATTCATGATAGCGCGCCGCCTTATCCGAAAGAATGCTGCTCATCAGGAAGGCCACGTCCTGACCCAGAACGCGCACGCCATGCGGATGGGCCGCGTCAAAGGTATAGAGTGGATGGCCAGAGCTATCGGTAATTTCGAGCACGGAGACCGGCGGCACGCGCACACCGCCATTGGCAAAGACGGAATAAGCCTGCGTCATGTCCAGCAGGGAAACCTCCTTCGTGCCAATCGCCATGGAAGGACCAAATGACGAAGGTGGGTCTTGAGCAAGCTCGCTCAGGCCCATGCGCTCAGCCGTGTTGACGACGGCGGGAATGCCGGTATACTCGATCGCATCGATGGCTGGAATATTGATCGAGTTCGCCAGCGCATTGCGAATCGTCATCGGGAAGCCGGAGAGGTAGACATCGCCATAGTCATTTGGTGTGTACGGCGGATTGCTCGGGTAGGTGGTCTTGTGATTCGGCAAGATCATCGCCGGATACCACCCCATCTGGAAGGCCGTGGCGTAGACAATAGGTTTGAAGGATGAACCGGGTTGGCGTGGTGAGAGCGCAGCATTGTACTGCCCGCGTACCTGCGGGCTATTGTTAGTGTAGTCGGCGCTGCCATCCATCGCCAGAATCTCGCCGTTGGTCGGGTCCTGCACCACCACCGCCCCGTTATTCACATTGTTCACCACGTTGAGTGGCCCATAACAGCCCAGGTAGTTATCACATTCCACCTTGTAGAGATGGTCGTAGACGATCTGCTCCACCTTCTTTTCCAGGTTCAAATCGAGCGTCGTGTAGATGTTATAGCCGCCATCCAGCAGATTCTGCGCGCCCAGCAGCGGCACAAGCACATCGTCGATGACATATTGTACAAAATGTGGGGCCTGCATACTGTGATCGAAAGGCTCGAAATTGAATTTCGCCATCTCCTCTTCAGCCTGAAGAGCCTGCACAGACGTAATCATCCCCAGTTGCACCATCGCATCCAGCACCACCTTCTGGCGGGCAAGCGCCGCTGGCTTGTTGATCGTGGGATCATAATAGGACGGGCTTTGCGGCAAACCGGCCAGCATGGAGGCCTGCGCGAGATCGAGTTTCGCGACGGCAGGGATGCATTTCGTATGCGTACAGGTTGGTTTCAGCCGGAAGTAGCTCTCGGCGGCAGCCTCAATGCCGTAGTTCAAATCTCCGTAGTAGACGGTGTTCAGGTACATCTCCATGATTTTCCACTTCGGGTATTGCTGCGTCAAACCATAGGCCAGGACGGCCTCTTCGCCCTTGACCTGAAAGGTGCGCTCATCACCAGCTAAAACCGTGTTTTTGATGACCTCCTGTGTTACCGTACTGCCACCCTCCACAATCTGGTGGCTCTCGATATCAGCAAGAGCAGCACGAGCAATACCCTGAAAATCGACGCCGCTATTCGTCCAGAAGGTATGGTCTTCGGCGGCAACCGTCGCATTGACCATCACGGGCGCGATATCGTTGTAATTCACATAGGTGCGCCGCCCGTACTTGGGATCGTAAAGCTCGTAGAGCAGATTTCCATTGCGATCATAAATGCGCGTGGTCTGGAAAAGCGAATGATTGGCAATGCCATTCAGCAGGGGCAATTGCGCGCGATAGTAGGCATAGGCCGCTCCGGTCCCACTTGAGAGAAATAAGATCATCAAAACGATGAGTACAGTCGCCGCAATCATGAGATACTTAGAGATATTGCGCACCTCACGCTCGTGACGGCGCTTGCGCATCAAGAGCCGGTTGATGCGGGCGCGCCGCAAGGCGGTCTCTTGCTCCGATCCCGGCGCCGTGGAAACAGACGCCTTTCTCTTGTAGAGGTTATCCGGCGCGACCGGCCTCAGCGCCCGGTCGCCCTCTGTAGCCTGCTTACTTCCTGACGCAACAAGCGCAAACGATTCATTTTCAAGTTCATTATGTCCAATTTTGCCATTCTGGTCGTTCTGACCGCGCTGACTATTTTGCTCGTCATTCAATTCATCCATAAAGAACTGTGTCCTTCCTGAAATAGCCGGGAAATGCGCGGCGCCCCCGCACAGTTCGTCCTTACCCCTACATTACATAATAACACGAAGCAATACTTCCAGGAAATGGCTCATTTTCACTAGCCTGCCTGGTTGGTAAACGAGAAGCAAGCAATGTATGCTAGAGAATATAACGACTCGTTGGTCTAAAACGTTTCACAGGCAGTCCCTGATACACCCATTACTACCCTCTCTCTGCAACTATCCCTGACGGATTTCGTACCTCTTACTAGAGGATATCTAAAATAGAGCGGGAGATACTATTGTGAGCCAGCAAGAGTTTTTTCAGCAGCCCGAAGGCTCTGAAAGAGAGAGACAAACTTCCTCCTACCACGTTCCAGGCCGGGGCGGACGCAAGAGCGGCATGCCAAAGGATGAGCCGGTAGGGGACGATGACTTCGCGATGCTGCATGGCTACCGGGCGCGAGAGTATGGCCCGCAGGAGCAGGAGCACGCGGCGCCTTTTTCAGAAGAACATGCCCATACAGGGCGGACGCGAGAAGAACAGAGCGTGCCAGCCTGGGCGCGCCCGCAAAAGAACAACTCGCGCGGCGTCCTCATCGTTCTGCTGATCATAGCGGGCCTGATACTGATCAAGCCGCTCTTGATTGTGGGCGGCATCCTGCTGGCCTTGCTTGGAGCCACCATAGGCATTGTGCTGTTCGCCATCATTTTCCCGCTGCTGCTCCTCGTCATCATTCTGGCCTGCGTCCTGCTCGCCATGCGTGTTGCTTTTGGGAGCGCATTCCGCCCGCGTCGTTTCTACGACCGGCGCTACTGGCGGCGCTACAGACGAGGCTACCGGTGGTGACAACACCGTGTCGGAGAGAAAACATGAGTGATAGCCAGTCATCTCCGGCTTCAGAGGCCATCTGGCAGTCGGAGCGACGCGATGAGATAGATCTGACAAATATGCGCGAGTTGCGCAGCTTACTTGCTGCGCACCAGATGCGCCCTAATAAAGCGTTCGGACAAAACTTTCTGGTCGATCGTTCTGTGTTGAATCGTATTGTCGCGGCAGCGGACATCCAGCCGGAAGATCAAATACTGGAGGTGGGCGCGGGAACCGGGGTGCTCACGCGCGAACTGGCGAAGCGGGCCAGCGCGGGACGCGTCGTGGCCGTCGAACTCGAACGCGACATGCTTGAGCTGCTGGCCGAGACAATCGCTGCCTACCCCAATGTCGAGATTGTGGCGCAAAACCTGCTCCTGCTCAACCCGGCACAGGTCTTCGATACGCAGCCGTACAAGCTGGTCGCCAACCTGCCCTACTATATCACGGCTCCCACCTTCCGCCATTTCCTGGAAAGCGCGAATCCGCCGCGCCTGCTGGTTGTCATGGTGCAGTACGAGGTGGCGCAGCGCATCGTCGCAGCTCCCGGCGACCTCAGCCTGCTGGGGGTCAGCATCCAGTTTTATGGACGCCCGCGCATCGTCGCCCGCGTCCCAGCCGCCGCGTTCTACCCCGCGCCGAAGGTCGACTCGGCCATCCTGCGTGTGGATGTCAACCCGCAGGCCCCTCTGACGCAGCCGGAACGCGACCGCCTGTTCAAAGTCGTTCAGGCTGGCTTCTCTGAAAGGCGCAAGCAGTTGCACAACGCGCTTGCCAGCGGGCTGCACATCAAAGACCGGGAGGTGCGCGCCCTGCTCAATAGTGCAGGTATTGAGACCAGCCGTCGCGCCGAAACGTTAAGTATTGATGAATGGCTTCGGGTCTGGCGGGCAGTGGAAGCGGCAAGAGAGGCACAAACGGCAAAGAAATTACAGGAGCGGAATGGGTGAGTTGCGGCACTATTTCCTGCCGCCTGCACTATGGAGTTGGCAACACAACAGCTTCCCAGATATGCTATGATATAGGTGCTGCACTTATATGGATGTCATCTCTTTTTGAGAAGAATTATGTAATGGGATTGTAACATTTTCATGTCGGATGTAGACGCAAACACAGATACAACAAAGACAACAGTAGAGCAGGAACAGATTTGTGACAACTGTGGCGCGGTCAATTCAGCGCAGGCGCGTTTTTGCATGCATTGTGCCAGGCCGCTGGCTGCATTCCTGACTGGCACGCTGCCGGTAGAAACTCTGCTCGCGGGCCGCTACCGGCTCATCAATCGCATCGGCCAGGGCGGTATGGGTGCCGTCTACAAAGCGGCAGATACACAGTTGGATAATCGTCTTGTCGCCATCAAAGAGATGAGTAAGGCGGCGGTGCCGGAGGGCCAGATCGAGGAGGCGGAGGCAGCCTTTGAACGCGAAGCTCTCCTGCTTTCAAAACTCAAACACCCGAACCTGCCCAGCATTCACGAGCATTTCACGGAAAATGATCGCTCGTATCTCGTCATGGACTTTATCGAGGGTGAGACGCTGGAACATTATCTCGAACGAACGGGGAATAAGCCACTGCCCGTCAAGCAGGTCATCGGCTGGGCCGAGCAGTTGTGCGACGTGCTCAACTACCTGCACACGCGCCAGCCACCCATCATTTTCCGCGACCTCAAACCAGGCAACGTGATGATCGACGAGGGTGGTCACGTCTTTCTTATCGATTTCGGCATTGCGCGTATCTTCAAGCCCGGCCAGTCGCGCGATACTGTCGCGCTCGGCTCGCCCGGCTACGCGGCCCCCGAACAATACGGCAAGGCGCAGAGCACGCCGCAATCAGACATCTATAGCCTGGGAGCGCTGCTTCACCACCTGCTAACCGGCCTCGATCCCAGTGAGCGCCCGTTTTTCTTCGTCCCGGCCTCAAGCGTCAATCCAGAGGTTGATGCCAATCTGGACGCCCTGCTGCAACAGATGGTACAGATGGAGATAGCACGCCGCCCAGCCAGCGCGAAAGAGGTGCTGGAGCGGCTCCGCCTCAGCGGCTCCGCCTCCACGACACCCTTCACGCTTTCATCGACGCTTACAACAACGCCGGCAGCACTGATAAAGCAGAAAGAGACGGAACGGTTGCTTGAGGAGGCCCACACGGAGCGTTTGCAAAAGAATTACGAACGAGCCGAAAAACTCTACGAACAAACGCTGCAGCTTGATAAGACAAATGCGCTGGCATGGCAGGGCAAGGGCCTGACCCAGGGACTGCGTTCGCTTCACCGCGAGGCCCTGGCTTCCTTTGAGAACGCGCTCAAAATTGACCCGAAGCTCGCCGTCTCCTGGATTGGCAAAGGTACCGCCCTCAGCCGTCTGGGGCGTAACACGGAGGCGCTCAATGCCTTCGATGAAGCCCTGCACCTGGAACCGAACAACGCTTCGGCCTGGAACGGCAAGGGGGCTGTCCTCAACGCGTTGAAGCGCTCGAACGATGCTCTCTACGCCTTCGATATGGCCCTGCGCTTCGACCCGCATCTGGCTGAAGCATGGAATAATAAGGGCCTCGTCCTGCGCGAACTCAAACGCTATAGTGAGGCGCTGGAGGCCTTCGAGCAGGCATTGAGTTACAACCCCTCCATTGCCACGGCATGGAGCGGCAAAGGCAGCATCCTGCACGACATGGGACGACTGCGGCCCGCCCTCAACGCTTTCGAGCAGGCAACGGCCATCAACCCCCGCCTGGTCACGGCCTGGGAGGGTAAAGGCTCCGTACACTACGACATGGGGAATTATGCCGAGGCTTTGCAGGCTTACCAGAAAGCCTTTAATCTGGATAAAAACTACGCCCCCGCCCTCTTCGGCATGGGCAACGTTTACTTCGCCCGCCAGGAATACCATCGCGCGCTGGATATGTTTAACAGGGCCGTCAAAATTAACCCACGCTATATGCGCGCCTGGGCGAAACTGGGCAGTACATACAGCGCGCTGGCGCAGCCCTATGACGCGCTCAGCGCCTATGACCGCGCCTTGAATATCGATGCCAACTACATTCCCGCCCTCAACGGGAGAGCAAGCGTGCTCGCCCAGCTCGGTCGCTATTCTGAAGCCGTCATGGCCTACGAGCGCGTCTTACGCGCCAATGCCAACTTCGCTCCGGCCTGGAATGGTCTCGGCAATGCCTACTACCATGTCGGCAACTACGAGTCGTCACTGCAAGCCTATAAACGTGCTCTGCAACTCAACGAAAAAATGCCCGGCGCCTGGCATAACGAGGCGCTGGTCCTCAATCGGCTCAGACGCTACAACGAGGCTCTGGAAGCCGCCGAAAGGGCGATCGAGCTTCGCCCGAACGACGCCGATAACTGGGACCGCAAAGCGGAAGCTCTTAAGGGACTGCGCAAGCGAAAAGAGGCACGTGAGGCAGAAGCCGAGGCCAAACGCCTGCGCGGCAACCCATAATCATTCTTTACTATTAAGGATGGATGCGTCTACTTGAATTTTTGTGAATAAATCTGCCCTCCCTGTCAATAGTTGAGGCTCTTTTCCATACAAATTGACCAATCGGCTCTCTGCCTGCTTGATCGCCGACACAGCGGAATAAAATAGCTGCTTCCTTTGTAATGATCTATACAGGAAGGAAATCCCTGACCGATATTTCAGCGCCCCTTTTGTTGACGTTCACATCTTGCTCTGAGTATACTTACATAGAGAGAATTTTTATGGCTGAGTAAACCACTTCTGAGAGCAGGTTAAGAGCTTTCAGGAACGGCTGTCACGGCGTCTGACGTATACTGTTCTTTCTTTTTAAACGTCTTGATAGTAGGGATATACCTCATAACTTTGAGGGTAACTGAAACGTATTTCTATCGTACTAGAAGCAATTACCTGTTTCTCGAAAAAAAGAAACAGAAAGATAGATAGACAGATAGGGTACCTTTTCCGGTACCTTCGGAAGAAAGTAGGTCTGAATACATGGAAAATCAGGCTCAACGGCTGCGCGGGAAGTCATGGCTGCAATGGATGCTGCCGTGGCTGTACCAGCGCAATCCGAACGAGGGACCGAACGGTGCGCGCCGTCCCGGTGACAACAATGGGAATGGCGGCAGCGGAAATGGTGGCGGGTCAAATGGCCCCAATGCTACTTCGCTGATTATCCGTTCGCTGCTCCTCGTTGGTGTTCTGCTACTTGGCTGGTACCTGTTCCAGTACTTCACATCCAGTTCCAGTAGCAATAATTCTAATGTAATCGAAGTACCGTATAGCACGTTCTACCAGCAGGTTGAAGATAACAACGTCAAAAGCGTCGTCTTCCAGGGACAGGATGCGACCGGTACATTTTATAAAGCAATCACAGTAACGAACAGCAACGGTCAAACGCAGACAGGAACGCAGTTCCATTTCACGCAGTTGCCCAATGGTGACCAGAACCTGACAAATCTGCTCATCCAGCATCACGTGAATTTCCAGGCAGAGCCGGAGAATAATAATAACCTGTTACTGATTATCCTCGAAGACTTTGTGCCGTGGATCTTGCTGATCGCGCTCTTCCTCTGGATAGCGCGCAGGGCAACAGCGGGGCAGCAAAACATCTTCAGCTTCGGCAAGAGCAAGGCAAGGCTGATTCTCGAAGATCGGCCCAGCACGACCTTTGCTGACGTGGCGGGCGTCGACGAGGCGAAGAACGACCTTGTCGAGGTAGTTGAGTTCCTGAAGACGCCGGGCAAATTCCAGCGACTGGGCGGCAAGATACCGCGAGGAGTGCTGCTGGTCGGCCCTCCGGGCACCGGCAAGACGCTGCTGGCCCGTGCCGTGGCAGGAG
>Ga0209061_1000787_pt1 | contig 68423 bp, 65 predicted proteins | sample Coa_R1_10_FD_187157 | JGI IMG/M metagenome (GOLD analysis project Ga0209061, IMG submission 187157) | Surface soil microbial communities from Centralia Pennsylvania, which are recovering from an underground coalmine fire - Coalmine... | ecosystem: Environmental > Terrestrial > Soil >... | reverse complement strand
TGACCGGACCCCGGTTGATGAGCCACTCGCTATGCGAGCTGTAGCTGGTATCTGCTGAGCCACTCCTCGGCGAACTCGACCGGTGAGCGCCAGCCGAGCGAATCGTGGGGCCGCTCGTTGTTGTACTCTATCCGCCACCCCTCGAGGAGGACTTGTGCCTCTAGGACCGATTCGAAGAGGTGGTCGTTCAAGAACTCGTCGCGAGCCTCCCGTTGAACGACTCGATCCAGGCGTTCTGCCACGGGCTGCCCGGGTCGATGAACACGGTCCCGGTGCCGTTCCACCTGCACCAGTCGGCGACGGCGTAGGCGATGAACTCGGGGCCGTGGTCGAAGCGCACCTAGGCCGGCGCGCCGCGCTCACGTGCCAGGCGCTCGAGGCAGATGACGACCTTGTCGGCGTCGATGGAAGGGCCGACGTCGATGGCCAGGCACTCTCTGGTGTACTCGTCGATCACGTTCAAGAGCTTGAGCAACCTCCCGTCGCTCGTCTGGTCGAACTGGAAGTCCATCGCCCACACGACGTTGGGCCGGATCGGTGACATCGCCCCGACGGGCACCCCGATGCCCCGGAGGGGGCGCTTCTTCTTGCGGTAGGGCACGCGAAGACCCTCGTCACGCCACAGGCGGTGGATCCGCTTGTGGTTGGTCCGCCAGCCGGCCTTCCTGGCCGCGACGGCCGCCTTGCGCCATCGCCAGCGCGGATGTCGACGCGAGAAGTCCCGGAGGAACGCCCTGAGGGCGAGCTCGTCGTCGGAAGGGACCGGCGCGTCGAGGCGCTGGGTGGAGCGGGGCTGGCCGAGGACCTTGCATGCCCTTCGCTCGGAGGCCCCGAACTGTCCTTGGAGGGCACGAACGGCCTGCCGGCGACAGTTCGGGGTTAGAAGTTTCCCCGGGCGATCTCCTTCAGCATGTCGATGTCGAGCGCCTGGTCGGCTACGATCTTCTTCAGCCGGCGGTTCTCCTTCCTGAGCTCGCGCAGCTCCTTCGCGTCGTCGGCCTTCGTGCCGCCGTACTGGTTCTGCCAGCGGTGCCAGGTCGACTCGGAGATCTCCAAGTGCCCCGCGACGTCTTCGACCGCCTGTCCTTGGCCGAGGAGCTTCTCGCCCTCTGCGAGCATCCGGATGATCTGCTCTGGGGTGTGGTGCCGTCTCTTCATTGCCGTGCTTGCCTCCATCCCACCATCGTGGGGGTCGGGCTCGCACAGCGGGTGGATCAACTCAAGGGGACCCGGTCATAGGCGTGTCGCTAGAAACCTCGAGTTGACTGGATGGATGGCATTGTTAGGGCGGCCGTGGACGAGGAGTCGGGGGAGGGCGTCCGGGAGGGCCTACTTCACCAATGACGCCGCCTTCAGGGCCGGTGATCCCGCCTGCTGCGCCCACTACCCAGCTCCCGGCTACATCGACCGCGGTCGCAGACGACCATGGTTGACGCCTGCTTCGCCGCTCCCCGCCTTGCTGCCATCTACGACCACCTCGAAGCCGATCGCTCCGACCTCGATGCGTACCTCGGGATAGTCGACGAACCCACCGCCCAAGGCTTGCTGGACGGGTTCATGACTTCTAGAGGTTCGAGCGGCCGAACCCAAGAGAGAGCGGCCATAGCCCATCTTCTCCTCCGGCCGTGGCACCCGTGGCCTCAGTGATGGCCACTTCGAATGATCGGTTGCTGGAGCTTCTCCATCACGTTGCGGGAGGGATCATTGTCGTCCCACGCGTGGTAGAGCTCGCGGCAGTCACCGGCGACGCGGTAGCCGCTGTCGTCGAGCCAGCGCACGAGGGCCTCCCACGGCCCCCCCATGCCCTCGTCGCTCCCCGGTAGCCGGCCGCGGCCACCTCTATCACCGGGAGCTCGACCACGTGGACGGCGTCGCTGTCGGGCACCTCCTGGTTGCCGATCTCGAACCCAGCGTGCAGCACGATCTTGCCTTCTGCCACGGTGCCAGCCTCGTCCTGGTAGACACCGACCGAGATGCCGGGCTTGGCGCCGTTAGCTAATGGGGACCTATAGCAAGACCACTCCTTGACGGGAGTCGAATATCGGCCGTCAGCCGGTGAATCGGGGATGAATCCGGAGCGCGCCATCAATAGGCGATGCGGGCGTCACTGCGACATGATGCTCGGGAAGCCGCAGCGGGTGACGGCGGTGGCATCGAACCGCGTGATCGCGCGAATCCGGTCGCCGGCGAAGGTCAGCACGAACAATCCGTTGGCACGCAGCGCCTCAGAATGAAGATCACGTTCGTAGATCGCGAGCGCGGGCTGGCGGTTCGCGGCGGTCGGGAACGCGCGGAACTGGCGTCCTGGCCGGAACGCGACCGTCGCAAAGAAGCGGCCGGCGAGGTCGCGACCCTGGTACTCCATCGGCAGCGGCGGCATGCGCAGCCACACGTCCTCGGTGAGCAGCGCCACGACGCCATCGGCATCCCCGCGCTCGAGGGCGCTTATCAGGCGCGCGATGACGGCGGGTTCGATATCTCCGCCGGACGCCTGTTCGGGCTCGGGCTTCCAATGCCTCTGGAGCGTGGCGCGTGCCCGCTTGAGCAGGGCCGTCACGGATTGCTCGGTCGCGTCGAGCATCGCTGCGATCTCGCGCGCGCGGTATCCCAACACCTCGCGCAACACGAGCACCGCCCGCTGACGAGGCGGAAGCAACTGGAGCGCGCTTACGAAGCTGAGCGAGATCGCCTCGCGCTCGTCATAGATCGCCTCGGGTGTTGGCGCATCGTCGGCGAGGTCGTCGAGGAGCACATCCGGATACGGTTCGAGCCAGGGCACCTCGCTGTGGCCGGTGGGTTCCGGCGGCTCAAACGGCACGTCTCGCATCGGTGGGCGGAGCCGGTATGAGCGCAACACGTTTAGGCATCGGTTGGTCGCGATGCGGTAAAGCCAGGTACGCAGCGACGAGCGTTCCTCGAATTCGGCAAGGCCGCGCCAAGAGGCGAGCATCGTCTCCTGCAACGCGTCTTCTGCATCGTGGAGCGATCCGAGCATGCGGTAACAGTGCGCCTGGAGCTCGCGGCGATGCGGCTCGATCAGTTCGCGGAACGCGCCCTCGTCGCCGGCGCGTGCTCGGGTCATCAGCTCGGTAGACACGCACGTTCGCTCCTGGTCCGACACTACCACTGGTTTGGACACCACCGACGGCCGGAATTGGGCGCGCCCCGACCGCCCAATTCCGCGTCGGTCATGGGTCGGTACGGTTAGGCGCCCAAACGGGGCGCCGATCACAGGAGGAGCACGCGATGAGCAGCTCAGGAATTCTGGTCGGGAAGAACACGCTGGTCTTCGGTGCCGGCGGTTCGTTGGGCGCGGCGGTCGCGACCGAGTTTGCCGCCGAGGGCGCCGAGGTCTTCTTATCGGGACGGTCAGCGGCCGCCGTCGAGGAAGTCGCGAGCCGCATCGACGCCGCAGGCGGGAAGGCGCACGTGGACGTTGTCGACGCGTCCGACGCGAGTGCGGTCGACGACTATGTGGCCGAGGTCGTCGCGCGGGCCGGTCGCCTCGACGCGGTCTGCAACCTGACGGGACCCCGCATCAGTGACTACCGGAACGCCACACCGATCGTCCAGCTTCCGGTCGATGCGTTCATGGTGCCGCAATAGACGGTGCTGCGTTCCCAGTTCATCACCGCGCAAGCGTGCGCGCGGCAAATGGTCGAGCAGGCATCGGGCGTGCTCATCTTCGTTACCGGGAGTCCGGCCCATCCCCACGGTCCAGGCGCCGCGGGTATCGGTGCGGCGTTCGCCGCGATGGAGAATCTCATGCGCACGCTGGCGATCGAGCTCGGTCCCTCAGGTGTGCGTTCGGTTGGGTTGCGGATCGCGGCCAACCCCGACACGCGCACGATCCAGGACACAACGCGCGTCATCGCCGAGTACACGGGGAGCACCCAAGAGGACGCGCTCGCGGGGCTCGAGGCCGCGACGATGCTGGGACGGTCGCCTCGTGCGGCCGACACGGCGCGCGCTGCCGCGTTCCTCGCGTCCGATCGGTCGCGAATGATGACCGGCACTGTGATGAACTCATCCGCCGGTGCAGTTTGGGACTGAGCTCGCTCGCGGAGCATCAAGGGCGTCGCGCGTCGGCACTTGCATCGATCGCGAGAGGCGCGACGCGCTCGTCGCTGCTCTGACACAGAGCTCCGACACACGCGGCGTCGTGGCGCTCATCGACGCGGCGCCGTCGCCTTCTCGGCCAACGGCACAGCGGCGCACGACACGTCCCCGAAGGGCCGCTCCGGGCGCCCTCGGATCTGCTTGATTTCCCGAGCAACCCGGACCCGGTGCAGACGCTGACCGCCCCAGAACGTTGGTCGCCTCGACCCTCCGAAGGCCCTGAAAGCAGCGCTCCGATTCGGAGGGCGCTCCCCTGCCAGTGAGTCCGACGACTCACTCGCCCGCACCGACCGTGGTGGGATGGGCCAACTGAGGCCAAGCGCGGGGCCAGGCGGGTCCACCCTGGGTGCGTCCATATCCAACTCGTAGGTGGGGAGTTGGTTACGGTCATCAAGTCCCCTAGGGGTGCCACGCCCGTAGCGGCCCAGATGGGCTGATCGAGCTGATGGCCCAGACGACCCGAGCGGTGTTCGCGCGGTCGAGCCCGATCATTAGGTGGCCCAGAGGTAGGCCGGAATCGGTACCGGCCAGCTCGGCGGCGAGGGCGAGGATCTGGTGCTTACTGGCGGAGGCCGGTAGATCAGCGGCCAGGGCGGCTGCCCAGTCGATGAAGGCGAGGTACGGCTCGCGGTTTGCGGCCGTGTCGTCGCTGGCCGGGCTGATGGTGACAGCGGCGGTCACGAAGTCCGTTCGGGGTAGCCAGGAGCCGTGGGTGATGATGAGCGTGATAGCGGCCTCCTCCAGCAGACTGCCTTCGGCGCCCGCCCTGAGGGCCTCGGCGAGCTGGTCAGGGGACAGTGTGTTCATCGGACGGCCAGTTCGCGTACCAGGCGGCGCAGGTCCCGGTCGACCTCCAGCAGGAAGGCGGCCCGCTGCGGGGTGGCACAGCTGGCGTAGGCGGCCATTGCCTCGGTGTGGGCTCGTTCGGCTTCGGTGACGGTGGCCTCTGCTTCGGCCAGCACCTCGTCACGGTGCCGCTGGGCAGCGGCCAGCCGTGCAGCGGCCTGATCCAGGTGGGTGAGCGCCTTCTTCTCCCGGCGGGCCTGCTCCATCAGACGGGCACGCCGGCCATCGGTCTCCGCGCTTCGCGGTCGCGGCATCAGTCTTCCTCCTCGCTCGATATCGGGACCCGGTCGGTTCCTCATTGTTCGGGATCCGGTTGGTGAACTTTTCGGCGGCCGGCTTGGCACCCAGCGGTCCGAGCCGGCCGGACGTGGCGCCGGTTCGGTTGGCGTGCGGCGGGCGGGTTAGAAGTCCTCGTCGCTGTCCGTGCCGCTCGCTGCGGTGGCGGTACTCGAAGGACGTTCGTTCCTTGTCACCGTGGCGGTCGCCCAGCGTAGGCTGGGGCCGATCTCGTCGGCGACGATCTCGATCTTGGTGCGCCGCTCTCCGGTGTCGGTTTCCCAGCTCCGCTGTTCCAGGCGTCCCGAGACGACCACCCGGTCGCCCTTGGACAGGGATTGGGCGATGTTCTCCGCCAGGCTGCCCCAGGCCACCACGTCGACAAAGGTGGTCGTCTCCTCCCGTTCGCCGCTGACCCGGTTCTGCCAGCGGCGATTGATCGCTAACCCGAAGCCGACTGTCGCCTGCCCGCTGGTGGTGAACCGCAGCTGCGGGTCGCGGGTCAGATTCCCCGTCGCTGTCAAGGTGTCGGTCATCGTCTGGTCTCCCATGTTGGAAGGGTGCGGCCCGAACTGTTCGGGCCCTTCACCCCTATGGTCTCCGGTGGCGAGTTTTCGGGGTCGTCGGTTTGGGCACCCCTGGTCCCGGACGTGGGATGGTGCGATAGGGCCGGTTACTTCCACCACGAGTCGAGCCGGTTGCCGCGGCGGCCGGCGTTGTAGATGTCAACAACGGTGGCGGCGACACAGTGCGGGAGCTGCTTGCCGACCTGCTTTTTGAACGTGGCGGCCCGCCCGGCCAGCCCGAGGGCGCCGCCGGGGAGCTTGGCGAGCGGCTCGACGAGGAGGCGGTCGTCGGAGGGTGCGGTTGTAGCGCTGGCAGACCACGCCGACGCCGACGATGAGTTCTTGGCGGAAGGCGGCGTGGTGGCCGCCCTAGGCGTCCCGGATGATCCGCAGCATTCGGCCGAGGGTGACGGCACCGCCCAGGTCGTAGACCACGGGTCGGCTACCCGGCTGCAATATCAGGGTCTGACACCGAGTGTTCTCCTCGGCGGAGACCGAGCGCTGGCTCTCGCCCTAACTGCGAAGCGGTCCACCGGAACGAATTCGGTTCGTCGTCCGCGAGCTGGTTGGCATTATCCGTGTCGGAAGGAAGCACCGATCGGAATACCCAAGGAACCCCACAAGCTCAGGGCGCACAAATCACCGGCCCCATCCCAGTAACCCGGGTGCCGAGCCCCCGCCAGCATCCTCCAAGTGCCGCACTGGGCGCAGGAACTCGAGCAAGCGCTCCGAGCGCGGGAAGTCCAAGATGACCGTGACAGGTTGGTGCTCAGGCCCTCTCTGGTGGGACACCCAGGGGATCCTGGGTGTCCCACATCCTCTGGGATGTCTCGAATAGCGTGAGTTCAGCGGGGGTGAGGAGATGGCGCGCGACAAAGGCGCGTTCGTTCACCCGCCAGAGACCTTCGCCCTGGGCGAGTTCGGGCAGGTGGTCGATCTCCACCGAGGTAAGCCCGAGGAGTTTGCCGGCCGTCTGAGCTTCGTCGAAAGGTTCGTTGTAGAGAATCCTGGTGGCCGTGTCAGCAAGGAGTCCCTGCGCAAGGCCTCGGGCTTGGGAGCCGAGGTCGCCGACGGCGTCGAGATCGGACAAGCGGTGGACGATCATGAGGTTCGCGAGTCCCCAGGCTCGGGAGAGTTTCCAGTGGGCTTGCATACGGGCGAGAAGGGCGGGTTGGGCGAGGAGCCGCCAGGCTTCGTCGTAGACGACGAGTCGGTGCCCGCCACCGGGGTCAGACAATGCGGCTTCGAGCCAGGTCGAGGTGCAGGTCATGACCAGCCCGATGAGCGTGTCGGATCCGGAGATGGCGGACAGGTCGAGGCTGAGCATGGGTAGGGAGGCGTCGAAGGAGATGGTGGAGGGCCCGTCGAACAGTCCGGCGAGGTCTCCGTGGACTAGCCGGGCGAGGGCGTGACCGACTTCGCGCCCGTCAATTCGCAGCTGCTCGATGGTGGCCCCCAGGTGGGAGTAGTGCGGGTCGAGAAGGGCGTCGACGACTGCGGGGAGCACCGGGACTTCCGATCGGGACAGCGCGTCGGCGAGGGCGGCGTCGAGGGCGGATCGCTCGGTGGGGCCCACGGACCTTCCCAAGGTGGCTGCGGTGAGGGCTCCGAGAAGCTCCATCCTCCTGAACATGACCTTGCGCTTCCAGGTGGAGTCGTTCAGATCTGATGGGCGGGGGCCTTCGTCGAGGGGGTTGAGCCGGTTGGGTCCCCCGACGGACAGTTCTACAGCCTGGCCTCCGACGGCTTGGGCGACGTTGGTCCATTCGCCTTTGGGGTCGCCGGGGACGTAGACGCGCCGTCCGTATGCGATGCATCGGCAGGCGAGGGACTTGGCAAGGGCGGACTTCCCCCGGCCGATCTGGCCGGTCAGGACGATGTTGGGGTTGGTCAGCACGCCTTGCTGGTAGAGGACCCACGGGTCGTAGCAGAACGCTGTGCCGGACCAGGCGTCCTGGCCGATCAGGATCCCGGCTGAACCGAGGCCTTCTTCGGCGATGAAGGGGTAGGCGCCGGCCAATGTCTCCGAGGTGGCGCGGTGGGCGGGAAGGCGGAACCGGCGATAGGACCGCCCGGCGTGTAGCCCGGTCTCGCCGCGCGCCGGCAGGTAGGGCTGCCGGCGCAGTTCGGCACGTAGCGCCTCTAGCTCGGCTTGCCGGGCCGCGGCCAGGGTCTTCCGCTGCTCGGTTTCGAGCTGCCGGGCTTGGCGGGCCGCACGCCCTGGGTTGCCAGGCGGGGACCATCCGCCCACGGCGTAGATCCGCCCGCCCGGTTCGAGGGTGAGGGACGAGGAGATGCGTGGGGTTTCCATGGGTGATACCGATGGCCGACCCGGATCGGAGGGGATCCCCCAGCGCTGCGGTTGGGGTGCAGTGTGCTTTCGCCGGAACATCAGAAGGTGCTCCGTGCGAGGGGCAAGGCGGCGGTGATGAACGCTTCCATCTGGTGGCCGTAGACGGGACGCAGCTCGCAGCAGGACTGGCCGGCGGCGCGGGTGATCGTGGCGACCGCTGCGTCGAGGGCGTCGCGCGTGGGTGCGGTGACGGTGACGTAGCCGCTGAAGAGGACGTCGGTGTGCCCGGCGATGATGGACCGCTCGCGGGCCAGCAAATCGTCGAACTCCTGGCTGTCGGAGAGGTCGGCGAGCTGGCCGATCTTGGCTTTCTGGGTGCTGTCCGCGACGGCCTCGGTCTTTTCCCTGCGGATCTGGCGCAACGCGGCCTCAGTGGCGAGAGGGCGGGTTACCAGACAGACGCTGCGGCGCACCCCTGGGGCGAAGATCAAAGGGTGGAGGAAGTCGGTGGGGACGGCGATGCGGGGCCATTCGGTGATCCAGAGGACCTGTGACCAGCCCGAGTCGTGATGCAACCGGTCCCACGTCTCGGAGACAGCGACGGGTCCGGCGTGGCCCAAGTTGGATCCCGGGGCGACCCGTGCGTCCAGGGTGGCGGCGGGGTCGAAGGCGTGGCGGAGGATGACTCCGAGTTCCCGTTGTCCCAGCCATGGGCCGGTCCGCAGGCCGGCGAGGCGGCGGGATTCGGTGAAGCTGGTCATGTCCGCTCGCAGGACCTCGGCCGCGCCGCGGACTCCTCGTCCGGCGGAGCGAATGGCCCGGGCGGTGGCGCGCATGTCGACGGAGAGGCTGATGGTGGTCCGATGGGTGGCGGAGTCCAGGGCCACCCGGTCGAGCAGAGCCTCGTACTGGTGGGTCGCCCATCCCTCCGAGGCCGAGCGGTGGGTTTGCCACCATTCGCGCTGGCCGAGCGCCGGGTCGGGCACTGTGGCTTCGAGCACCTGTATCGCCGCGCAGGTTCCTGAAGCGGCCAGACCGGCTAGGACTCGTCCCCATCGGCCTACCCTCCCGGCGCGGTCGGAGTCGTCGAGCAGAGCGAACGCTGGGTGGGTTACCGACAGCACCGCGGTGAGGGTGTGGCGGTGCGGGTCGTGGATCATCACCGCCCCGGACGGCTCATCGACGTGCAGGCGCAGCGCGGCCGCGCTGGCCGGCAGGGCGAGGGTGCCAGCCGGCCTGGGCCTGGAGGTTCGTGTCCGGAAGTCGGTCTGACCGGCGAGTTTTCGGGCCTGGTACTCGATTGCAGTGCTCGCCCATTCGACTGCTGGCCGCCCGCCGATGCGAACCAGCGCCGACGCGGCGAGTGGGAGCCAGATCACTCCGGCCAGCACGAACGCGGAGGGCCCGCCGGCGAAGAGTGCCAGGATGGCGATGATCCCGGCGGCACCGAACGCGATGACTCTGGGGGCGGAGAACCCGAGCAGGAGCCCTCGCGAGGAGCGCCGGGCGAAACGTACTGACTGCGAGATGGGACCTGAACTACCTGCGGTCATTTGGCACCTTTCCTGTGATCAGACGGCTGCGCCGGCGGCGCCTTCAGGCCCGCACAGGGGCGCAGACCCGGCGCTTCCGGCGCCCGCCGGGGACGTCGGTGCTGCGGGGTTCCGGGGCGGCGGGGTTCCGCCGGGCCCTGCCTGGCCCGGGCCAGCACCCCTGCCGTGTCCATCTCCGTTCTTTGGCGGTGGAGGCGGGCTGGTCGGCGGAGAAGACGTCCCGGGGCCATCGGACCCGGCAGTTGTGTTTGAGGACTGGTCGCTTCCCGAGCCGGCCGACAGCGTTGAGGTCGCCCGCTGTGCGAACGGGACGACCTTTTGTCCCATCCGACCGGCGACTATCGCTCCTCCGGCGGAGGTGGTGGCCATGGCGTGCAACTGGTGGGTTAGCCTCCAAGTGGGGATCACCTGAGGCAGCAGTCGCCCGAAGGCCGCCCCGATGTCGGCGTGGGTCAGCCCACTGGCAGAGGCCCGTGCCACCCGTATCGGCTGGGTCCGTTTGATCACTAACGTCTTGCAGCTGCATGGTGACGCTCCTTTCCAGTGCGTGGAGGGGTGCTTCGACTCGACGCAGTCGCTCCTGCTCCTCGCCGACGTCTGCTCAATCTGGGCCCGGCGCAGCTTCAGCAATTCCGCGGAGCTCCCCGACGGAGATGTCCTCAGTGAGTACCTGGCGGATCTGCTCCAGGCTGAATCCGACGTCACGCAGGGCCACGATGCGGTGCAGCCGCTCAAGTTGGCGAACGTCGTACAAGCGGTAGCTGCTGTCCGGGTCCACGAGCTCGGGCTCGAGTGCTCTCGGACCGGTTCGGCGAGCACTGTGCTCCAATGTGGGCGTAACTCCGACCCTTACCATCCCCCCCAAGCTCGATCCCGGCGACCAGGTGGCGGTCGTGTCCCCGTCGTTCGCCGCTCCTGGGCGGTTCCCGGCTGTGCACGATCTGGCCATGCGCCGACTGCGGGAGGACATCGGCGTGGAACCGGTCGAGTACCCGACCACCAGGCAGTTGGGGGCGTCCCCACAGGCAAGGCAGCCGACCTCATGGCTGCCTTCGCCGACCCCGAGATCAAGGCCCTCATGGCCACCATTGGCGGGGACGACCAGCTCGATGTCCTTCCCTTCTTGGACCCCGACGTGGCCGCCACCAGCCCCAAGGCCTTCTTCGGATACAGCGACAACACCAACTTGTTGAACTGGCTGTGGAACCTGGGGATCGCCGGCTATCACGGCGGCTCCACCATGGTGCACCTGGGCCGGGCCGGAGGCCTGCACCCCGTCTCGACCCAGTCGTTGCGCGCTGCCCTGTTCGGCGGCGGCGACCTGGCCCTGCGCCCGGTGGACCGCTTCAGTGAGGACGAGGTGGACTGGGCCGACCCGGCCGCACTTGTGAGCGAGACGCCCACCCAGCCCAGCCCCGGCTGGACCTGGCACCGGCCCGAGCGGGTCGTCACCGGGCCGACATGGGGAGGCAACCTGGAAGTCCTCCACCGGATCCTCGCCGCCAACCGATGGGTACGCCCGGTCGAGGAGTACTCCGGGTGCGTCCTCATCCTGGAGACCTCCGAGGAGATGCCGGGCGCCGACGAAGTGGCCGGGATGCTGCGCAGCATGGGAGAGCGGGGTCTGCTCGAGAGATTCCCTGCTGTCGTGGTCGGCGCCCCCAAGGCGGCGAGCTTCGGAGAGCCAGCGGACCCCGCCGCCCGCCGGGCCTACCGCGAGGAGCAGCGAGCCGCCGTACTGCGGGCCTTCGACACCTACAACCCTGGGGCCATGATTGTCACGGGCGTCGACATCGGCCACACCGATCCCCAGTGGGTCATCCCCTACGGCGGTCTGCTCACGGTCGACGGCCCCGCTCGTACCATCACGGCGCACTACTCCTGAGACAGGAGCCCAGCACCGCGCCCCCCCTAATGAACAAGCCCTCGGTCCCCCACCGGCCCCTATGCCTAGGGGATTTCACCCATTGGAAAGGGCGGCAGGTTCCCATACGGTGGCACGGTTGTCAGGGGGGCTCTGCGCCGCCGGGCTGAGGGAGGCTGGCCACATGCAGGAGAGACGCATCTTGGCCGGGGTCGTCGCCATGCTGTTGATGCTCTTCCTCCTGCCCATACTCAGCACGACGACAGCAGGGGCCAGCACCACCACCACGGTCACCTCCACCCCCGGCTCCACCTGGGGGGTCTTCGCCCCCTGCCCCTCGAAGCCCAGCGAGAACTGCGGGGCCATCTACTCGATAGTGAACGCCGGGGGCGTCGTGTACATCGGGGGGTCCTTTACCGAGCTCATCTCCCCCAACGGCGAGCAGTCCCTGCCCTACCAGGACCTGGCCGCCATCACCGAGAGCACGGGGCAGCCCGACACGGCCTTTGGGCCCCATACCTTCAACGGGCCGGTGGACGCCCTGGCCGTGTCGCCTGACGGCAGCGAGCTCTACGCCGGCGGCCAGTTCACCACCATCGACGGCAGCACGGCCCACGCCCAGTACCTCGCCGCCTTCAGCTCGGGCAACGGGGCTCACCTCGCCTTCCCGGGAAGCACCAACGGCGCCGTGTACGCCCTGCTCACCTCCGGCACCAGCCTCTACGTGGGGGGGGTCTTCTGGCGGGCCGACGGCCAATGGCAGCCGCACGCCGCCGAGCTGGCCGCCTCCTCCGGCGCCCTCGACCAGGCCTTCGCACCCCAGATCGCCTACTCCGGGCCTACCAGCCCCTGCTACAGCCGCTTCGCCTGCCGGGCGTCCGTCCACAGCTTCTACCTGGGCACCGACGCCAACGGTGCCCCCACCTTGTACCTGGGGGGCGAGTTCACCTCCGTGGGGGGCCAGGCCCGTTTCGACCTGGCCGCCGTCGACCCCTCCACGGGGGCCGTCACCAGCTATGACCCCCACATCATCCAGAACCAGGACGACGCCATGGACTGGGTGAGCCAGGTGGTCCAGGACGGCAGCGAGGTGGTGGCCGGCGAGGCCGGCTACAACAACATCCTCATCACCTTCGGGCTCTCGGGCCAGACCCTCTGGCACGATGTCGCCAGCGGCGACATCCAGGCGGTGGCGGTGGACTCCTCGGGCCATGTCTACGCCGGCGGGCACTTCAACTGCTGGTGCAACGGGCCCCCGACCCCCCCGCCCACCGGGCCTGACGAGAGGATCCACCTGGCCCGGGTCAGTGCGACCACCGGGGCCCTGGACAGCACCTGGGCCCCCTTCTACGAGCCCTGGTGGACCCCCTACTTCTTCGGAGTGTGGGCCCTCGACATCACCCCCGACGGGGACCTCTGGGCCGGGGGCGAGGGGACCTACATCAAGGCCAACGGGCTCACCTACCCCGCTCCCAAGCTGGCCGTGTTCGGGGGGCCCAGCGGTCAAGCGGCCACCTCTCCCAGCCCCCCCACGGGCCTGAAGGCCTCCCCTGGCAACACCACTCTCTCTCTCTCCTGGCAACCGAGCTCATCCGACGGCGGATCGGCCATCACCGGCTACGACGTCTACCGCTCCACCAAGAAGGGCGCCTTGGGGACCAAGGTGGCGAGCGACATCTCCGGGACCACGTACACCGACACCCGCCTCACCAACGGCGACACCTATTGGTACGAGGTCACGGCGGTCAACGCCGTGGGCCAGTCGGCGCCCTCGAACCAGGTGTCGGCCACCCCCCTGGCCCCGCTGGTCCCGGCCCCCGGGCTCACCGTGGGGGCGGCCCAAGCTCCCAACGGCGAGGAAATGGTGGCGGTGACCACGTCCAAGGGCTCGGTCGCCGTGGCCACCTGGATGCCCGGGGGGAAGTGGTCGTCGGCCCGGGACATCGGTGGGCGCGCCCTCGGAGGTCCGGCCGTCGTGTCCCCCGGCACCGGCAGCTTCGAGGTCTTCGTCCGTGGCGGCAACGACGCCGTGTGGGAGATACGCGACGTGAACGGCTCATGGGGCAATTGGGCATCCCTCGGAGGACGAGTGTCGGCCAGCCCCGGGGCCGCCGTCAACGGTTCGTCCATCGAGGTGGTGGGTGTCGATGGCCGCGGTCACATCTGGGAGCGCCTGGCAGACCGGACCAGCCGGTGGTGGAAGGTGGGCGGCACGCTCTACCGGGGAACAGCCCCCGCTGCCGCCGCGGTCTCTGCTGGGCACCTGGCGGTGTTCGGGGTTGGTACCGACAAGGCGCTGTGGTTCCACCTGGATGGGCGCTGGCACGACCTCAAGGGCACCTCCACCGCCACGCCGGGTGCCTCCAGCCCCTTCAGTGGAGGGTATCTGGAGGCTTTCGTCCGGGGCAGCAATGGCGCCCTCTACCATCGCTCCGGTTACGGTGCCTCGTGGTCCGGTTGGTCAACCCTGGGGGGTGTGCTGGCCAACGGCCCTACCGTCGCCTTCCGCCAGGGCTCCGACCGCCAGGACGTCTATGCCGTGGGGACCAATGACCGGGTCTGGCACCTCTCCTCGCTCAGCGGGCACTGGGGAAGCTGGGAGCAGGTCCCTTAGGCTCAGCCCTCATCGGGGGTCTTTGAGGTAGCGCCCGGGATCCTTGTCCGCCAGCGGCACCCCGCCGAGGGCGGAATGCTGGTCGCGAAAGCGGGCCCAGTTCGCTCCCAGCTCCTCTCTCTCGGCGGAGCTGGCATGGGTTCGAAGGTCGGCGATGGCGCCCCGCTCCTCCTCCGCCATGTGCTCACTGTTCTGCTCCCTGGCCCGCAGAACCGCCTGCCACCACTCGTGGCTGCCGGGCGTGGCCTGCCCGGCTCGGCTGACGGCATCGCGGATGTCGTTGTGGTCCTGGATGGCGTCCTCGGTCTCCTGCTTCGCCCGGCTCCCCGTGGCCAGCAAGCTCGGGTAGAAGACGTGCTCCTCCGCCGCGGCGTGCAACACCAGCAGCTTGGCCACCGGGGTCCACAGCCCCTCCACCACCTCGGGACTGGATTCCCGCTCCCGGTCCAGTTCGGCGAAATGCCGGCGAAGAGCCTCGTGCTCGTCGAGGATCAGATCGCAGATGTCCGGCACGGCATCCTCCCTGGGGGTAAGGGTCGGGACCAAGGCCGAACTTGGCCCTGCCTCGCTTCAAGCTCCTCGTCATGCGCTTCCCATATGTCGTCCCCCGGGCTTACCCGATGGTCGGGCGACGTAACCGGAAGGAACAGCGGGCAACGGCACGAACCACGAGCAGGCCCTATTACAATTGCGTTACGAGCAAGGGCGGCGAGACGGCGATCAGGGTGAAGAGGATGCGAGTGGGCATGGGTGAGCGAATCGGAGAGCTTGGCAACGGCGCTCCCACCCGATCCGCCTTCGGGCCCCTCCGTCCGGCCGTGCCGGGTTCTCCCGGCGGCAGAAGGACTGCCACCCGCCCACCGGGCCACACGGCCTGATGGCGGCCGGTCCGACGGGGCCGGACCCAGCCAGACCAGCAGCGCAGCCGGCCAGCTCCTCGCCGGCACGCAGCCTCTGGCGGGAGCCGGACTTCCTCAAGCTCTGGGGGGGCGAGACGACGGCTGCGCTGGGCGAGCAGGTCAGCCTGCTGGCCCTTCCTCTCACAGCCATACTGCTGCTGCGCGCCACCCCGCTGCAGGTCGGCCTCCTCACCGCCTTGGGGACGGTGCCCTTCCTGCTCATAGGGTTGCCCGCCGGGGTCTGGCTGGAGCGGGCCCGGCGACGGCCCATGCTGATCGCTTCGGCCCTGGGCCGGGCCGTGGTCCTCGGATCGGTCCCCCTCATCTGGGCCCTCCACCGCCTCAGCCTTCCCTACCTTGACATAACCGCCTTGGTCATGGGCGGCCTCACCACCTTGTTCGACATCGCCTGGCAGTCCTACCTCCCTGGTCTGGTGGGCACCTCGCGCCTCCACGAGGCCAATGCCCGCCTCAGCACGTCGACCTCAGGTGCCCGGCTGGCCGGCCCGGGGCTGGCCGGGCTCCTCATAGGCGCCCTCTCCGCTCCCCTGGCTCTGGTGGCCGACAGCCTGGGGTTCCTCATGACCGCCTGCTCGATAGCCGGCATCAAGAAAGGGGAACCTCCCCCCTCAGGGGCCCCAGGACCAGGGAAGGCCGGGGAGGACCGTCCTGGTCTGCGCGGTCAGATCCTGGAGGGCCTCCGCTACGTGACGGGGCACCGCCTGCTGCGCTGGACGGCCGCAGCCACGGGGAGCTTCAACGCCATCACCATGGCACTGAACGTCGCCCTGGTGCTGTTCGAGGCCCGCGTCCTTCACCTGTCGGCGGGCACCATAGGCCTGGTCTTCATGGTGGGCAACGTCGGCTTCGTCCTGGGCGCCCTGGCCGTCCGTCCCATCACGGTGCGCCTGGGGATGGGGCCCACCATCGTCCTGTCCGCCCTCTGCATGGCGTCGGCCCCCGCCGTGTTCCCCCTGGCCCACGCCGCTGTCGCCGTCCCCGTGCTCGTGGCGGGCTGGTTCCTCCGGGCCCTCGCATCTCCCGTCTTCAACACCAACCAGGTGAGCCTGCGCCTGGCCATCACGCCACCCCGCCTGGTGGCCCGCATGACCGCCACCATGAAGTTCTTCGTCATGGGCGCCATGCCCCTGGGGTCCCTGGCGGCCGGCGCCCTGGGCGGCACCATAGGCTTGCGGTCCACCCTGTGGGCCATCGCCGGCTTCGCCCTGGTCCCCTTCCTCGCCGTGGCCCTCACCGACGTGAGGAGGCTGCGCACCTCGCCCGACGAGCTTCGTCCCCCGGCCCAGGACCGGCGCCCGGAGCCGGCTCGGACCGACCCGGCCGTCCCCGCCACGGCCTGATCAGTCGACCAGCTCTGCCGGCCAGGCGGTCAGCTCCACCACCTCGTCTCCCCTGAGGACCCGCACAGCGAGGGGCCGACCGATGGCCTCCTCCACCATCAGGGCCTGGAGAGCCCCCACTCCCTCCAGGGGGGTTCCCTCCACGGCCAGGATCACGTCCGTCGGCCGGAGCCCGGCCCGGGCCGCCGGGCTGGCATCGATGACCTCAGCCACACCCACGCCGGCCGCCTGACGGGCCACCGCCACCTGGCGGGGCCCCAGGCGGCGCTGGGCCCCCACGATGCCGAGGTAGGCACGACGCACCCGCCCGTCCCGCATGAGAGCACCGACAATGGCCCTGGTGGCCGCATTGAGGGGGACGGCCAGCCCCAGGCCGACGCCGGCCACCGCCGTGGTGATGCCCACCACCCAGCCTCGCGAGTCAGCCAGGCCCCCCCCGGAGCTACCCGGGTTGAGGGCGGCATCGGTCTGGATGACGTTCTCCACCAGGCGGACGGCCGAGCGCCCTGTGGTCGGCAGCGACCGCCCCAGGGCACTCACCACCCCCGCCGTGACCGTCCCTGCCATTCCCAGCGGATTGCCGACGGCGACCACCAGCTGGCCCACCTTCAAGCGGTCGGCATCCCCCAGGGTGGCAAAGGGTAGGTGGCCACCCTGGGCGCGGACCACAGCCAGGTCGGAGAGCTCGTCCCGCCCCACCACCTCCATCTCGAGGTCCCGCCCGTCGGCCAGCAACACCCGGCCCCGGTTGGCTCCGGCCACCACATGGGCCGAGGTCAACAGATAGCCGTCGGGCGTCACCACCACCCCACTGCCGGAGCCCTCCCGGGCGCCCCGGCCCCGGACGACCAGGCTGGCCACCGAGGGCACGACGCGTTCGGCCACCGCCGTCACCACGGCCGAGTAGGCGTCGAGCACCGAGGTGGGGCCCTCGGCGGTGCCGGCTTCCCCCCCGACCAGGTGCCCCGAGGGATCCATGGCTAGATCAGGGAGGGGCCCTCGGCCCGAACGCGGCGTACTCCGACCAGGGCCTCTCGCAGGTCCTTCAGCCAGTCGGCCTCGTGAGACCCCACCAACCTCACGCACCAGGCCAACGCCTCGCTGCGGCTCCGGGCCACCCCCGCCTCCACCAGGGTGTCCAGCACAGCCCGGTCGTGGAACCGGAGCCTGGTCATGACCGGCACGCTCAGGGTCGTGAAGGCCCTGGTCACCTCGCCACAGCGAGCCCCCCAGGACACCTTGCGCTCCCAGGAGGCCTCCGCCTCGGCCGCTATGGCCATGCGCTTGCCCCGGGTCTCCTCCCGCCACTCGGCTATACGAGCGGCTTCCGCCACCCGGTCGGCGCCCTCCGGGGCGGGCAACCTGCCCATCACGAGGATCTCGTCGTCGTCGACGTCTATGTCGGGCTCTCCCTCGAACCAGCCCCCGGGGAGCCGCTGGGCGAAGAAGGTCCTGACCTCGTCCCTGGTCTGTTGTGTGGTCATGATGATTACTTTATTACATCCCAGGACGGTTGGCAGCCGGCCCGGGCCACCACCAGGGCAGCCACCCACAGAGGGGTGACGACGGAGGGGGGTGAGGCTCCTCGCCGCGCTAGCGCAACCGGGGGAGAAGGGCCTCGGCGATCTGGACGGCATTGAGCGCCGCCCCCTTACGCAGATTGTCGCCCACGACCACCAGGGCCAGCCCGTTCTCCACGCTCGGGTCGCGGCGCACCCTTCCCACCAGGCAGTCGTCCCGCCCCGCGGCCAGGAGGGGCGTGGGCAGGCCCACCACCCGCTGGCCCGGAGCCCGGGCCAGGGCCGCCACCGCCTCTTCGACACCGAGCGCCGACTCCAGCTCGACGTTGAGGGCAACCATGTGACCGGTCGCCACCCCCACCCGCACGCAGGTGCAGGAGACGGCCAGGCCGGGCAGGCCGAGGATCTTGCGGCTCTCGTTGCGGAACTTGAGCTCCTCGGAGGTCTCGCCGCCCTCGGCCATCGAGCCAGCCAGGGGAACGGCGTTGAAGGCGATGGGGGCCGGGAAGACCCGATGGGCCGGGTAGGCCGCCGAGCAGCCGTCGAAGGCCAGCTCCCCCACCCGTTCGCCCACCTTGCCCACCTGCTCCACCAGCTCCGCCACACCGGCGCCGCCCGCCCCCGACACGGCCTGGTAGGTGGCCGCCACCACCCGGCGCAGCCCGGCGGCGTCGCGCAGGGCGGCGAGGGCTGGCACCGCCACCATGGTCGTGCAGTTGGGGTTGGCCACGATCCCCTTGGGCGCCCGGTCCAGCTCCGAGGCGTTCACCTCGGGGACCACCAGGGGGACCTCCGGGTCCATCCGCCAGGCAGAGGAGTTGTCCACGACCACCGCCCCGGCGGCGGCGGCGCGGGGGGCCAGCTCCCTCGAGGCCGGCGCTCCGCAGGAGAACAGGGCCAGGTCCACCCCCTCCCAGTCGGCCTGCCACGCATCCTCAACCTCCACATGATCGTCACCCCAGGGGAGGAGAGTGCCCGCCGACCGGGAGGAAGCGAGGAACCGGATCTCGGCCACCGGGAACGACCGCTCGGCCAGGAGGGAGCGCATCAGGCCCCCCACCTGCCCGGTGGCGCCCACCACGGCTACCCGCACACTCATGGGGGCATCAACCTTCAGGACAGTTTGAAGGCATCGTGCAGGGCCTGCACCGCCTCCTCCATGGCCCCGGTTCGCACCATGCACGAGATGCGGATGGAGGAAGTGGAGATCATCTCGATGTTGATGTCGTTGGCAGCCAGGGTCTCGAACATGGTGGCGGTGACACCGGGGTGGGTGCGCATGCCGGCCCCGATGAGCGACACCCGGGCCACGTCGAGGTCGCCCAGCACGTCAGTGGCTCCTATCTCGGGAGCCAGGGCCCGGGCCACCTCCAGGCTCTGGGCCAGGTCGTCCTTGGGCACGCTGAACGAGATGTCGGTAAGGCCGTGGATCGAGGCGTTCTGCACGATCATGTCCACGTTGATGGCCCGATCGGCCAGCCCCCGGAACAGCCGGGCAGCCACACCGGGGCGGTCCGGCACGCCGGTAACGGTCACCTTGGCCTCCGAGGCGTCATGGGTGACGGCGGAGACTATGGCCTGCTCCATGGAAGGGTCCTCCTCCTTGACCCAGGTGCCCGGCTCCCAGGTGAAGCTCGAGCGGATGTGCAGCGGGACGCCGTGGTTGCGGGCGAACTCGACCGCCCGCATGGCGGGCTTGGGGCACCCCGTGGCCGTCATCTCGAGCAGCTCCTCGAAGCTGACCCGGCCCAGGCGCCGGGCCGAGGGGACGATGCGGGGGTCGGCGGTGAAGATGCCGGTCACGTCGGTGTAGATCTCACACACCGCGGCTCCAAGGGCGGCGGCCAGAGCCACCGCCGTGGTGTCGGTCCCGCCCCGGCCCAGGGTGGTGATGTCCCTGGTCTGCGAGACTCCCTGGAAACCGGCCACGACCGGGACCTGCCCTGCGGCCAGGGCTTGGCGGATGCGGTCGCCCCGCACCTCCAGGATCTTGGCCTTCATGTGGGTGGTGTCGGTGATGATCCCGGCCTGGCTGCCGGTGAAGGATGCCGCCGGCACGCCCCTCTCCGAGAGGGCCATGCACAAGAGGGCCATGGACACCCGCTCGCCCGCCGTGAGCAGCATGTCCATCTCCCTCCCGGGCCGGACCCTGCTCACGTCCTGGGCCAGGCGGATCAGGTCGTCGGTCGTCTTGCCCATGGCGCTGATGGCCACCACCACCTGGTGCCCCTGGCGCCGGGTGCGGGCGATGTGGTCGGCCACCTCCCGCATGCGGTCGGCGTCGGCCACCGAGGTCCCCCCGAACTTCTGCACCACGAGGCCCATCGGCCCGAACCTACCCGGCTGGCTGGCCCCAGCGGGTGACCCCCGGTGTCCAGGTCCGCCCCGTATGGGTAGGTTGTGGGGACGTGGCCAACCCTCGACGCCAGCGCCAGAAGGCCCTCCGCCGGGCCAAGCTGGCCCGCCTGGAGAAGGCCAGGAGGCGCCGGCGCTATCTGCAGCGGGGCGGACTGGGGGCGGCCGTCATCATCGTGGTGGTGGGGCTCCTGTATGTCTTCAACCGCCACCCCGGCACCACCGCCACCCCTGCCAAGCACGCCACCACCACCAGCGCCGGGTGCCCGGCGGCCAACGGCAGCTCGCCCCGGCGCACCTCCTTCACGCAGGCCCCGCCACTGTGTATCAACCCCCACCGGACCTACGTGGCCACGGTGCGGACCGACGTGGGGACCTTCCGCATCACGCTGGACAAGCAAGACCCGAGGGTGGTCAACGACTTCGTGTACCTGGCCCGCTACCACTACTACCGGGGCCTCACGTTCCACCGCGTCATCCCCGGCTTCGTGGTCCAGGGGGGGGACCTCAACCCCCCCACCCGGTCCCACCCCAACCCGAGCGGGCCTCAGACCCCGGGCTTCACCGTCCCCGGCAAGCCTCCCGCCCGCAACTCCGCCTACCAGGTCGGCACCGTCGCCATGGCCAAGACGGCCTCCGAACGACCGGGCACGGCGGGGGCACAGTTCTTCGTCGTGCTGAGCAAGAAGGGCGCCCAGGCCCTGGGGACCGACTACGCCATCCTGGGCCAGGTGACCTCGGGCATGAAGGTGGTCGACAAGATCGCCGCTGGGGGCAGCGCCTCCGGGTACCCGAGGGTCACCCACCGCATGTTGTCCGTGACCATCTCGCCCTGACCCTCGACCCCTGGAGAAAGCCCCCATGCCCGCAGACTGCCCTTCCCCCGACGGCTCCAGCCCCCAGCGCAGGCGCTTCGACAGCCCGCCCCCCATGTGCATAGACCCGCAGAGGCGCTACCAGGCGGAGATGGTCACCTCCAAGGGCACCATGACCATCGCCCTCGACCCCCTGGCCGCCCCCAGGACGGTCAACAACTTCGTGTTCCTGGCCCGCTACCACTACTTCGACGGCATCGTCTTCCACCGGATCATCCCCGGCTTCGTGGTCCAAGGGGGTGACCCCGAAGGCACGGGCCGGGGCGGCCCCGGTTACCGCTTCGCCGACGAGCTGCCTCCCCCGGGGCGCTACGAGGTGGGGTCGCTGGCCATGGCCAATGCCGGGCCCGACACCAACGGGAGCCAGTTCTTCATCATCAGTGGCCCCGACGGCGTGCGCCTCCCCCCCCAATACTCCCTGTTCGGCAAGGTCGTGAAGGGCCTGGACGTGGTGGCGGCCCTCGACGCCACCGGCACCAGGAGCGGCAAGCCCCAGGAGCGGGTCACCATCGAGTCGGTGACCATCACCGAGAAGGACTGAGCTGCCTACCGAGCGGTAACCTCCTTCCATGGTTGCCCTCGGGGTCGTGGGGTCGGGCATCATGGGATCGGGGATAGCCGAGTGCGCCGCCCTGGCCGGCCACGAGGTGGTGCTGCGGTCCCGCCAGCAGGCCACGGCCGATGCCACCATGGCCGCCCTGGAGAAGTCCCTCAACCGCCGGGTCGACAAGGGCAAGCTCTCCGCTGAGGAGCGCGACGCGGCCCTCGGCCGGGTCACCGCCACCTCGGAGCTCGACGCCCTGGCCCGCTGCGACCTCGTGATCGAGTCAGTGGTCGAGGACCTGGCCGTGAAGAAGCACCTGTTCAGCGACCTGGACCGCCTCTGCCCCGACCCCACCATCCTCGCCTCGAACACCTCCACCCTCCCGGTGATCGAGATGGCCATGGAGACAGGCCGCCCCGAGCAGGTGTGCGGGATCCACTTCTTCAACCCGGCTACGGTCATGGACCTGGTGGAGCTGGTGCGCCCCCTCACCGTCAGCGATGGGACCATGTCCACCGCTCGGGCCTTCGTGGAGTCCTGCGGCAAGCGGGCGGTGGAGGTGGCCGACCGGGCGGGCTTCGTGGTCAATGCCCTCCTCTTCCCGTACCTCAACAACGCCATCCGCCTGCTCGAGCTGGGAGTGGCTTCCAAGGAGGACATCGACACCGCCATGCAGGGCGCCTGTGGCTTCCCCATGGGCCCCTTCGCCCTCCTCGACCTGGTAGGCCTGGACACCAGCCTGGCCATTCTCGAAGCCCTCTATCACGAGTACCGGGACCCCAACTACGCTCCCGCCCCCCTTCTCCGGCGCATGGTCTCCGCCGAGCAGCTCGGGCGCAAGTCAGGAAGGGGTTTCTACGATTACCACCGGCATTAGGGGGAGAGGGTCGCCGGCGGCATAAGGCTCTTGCCTTGCATCCCTTTTCCCTTCCATCTCGCGGGAGGTGCCGAATGGCCGACAAGCCCTGGATGATGCGCACGTACTCCGGCCACTCCAGCGCCAAGGCGTCGAACGAGCTTTACCGCACCAACCTGGCCCGGGGCCAGACCGGTCTCTCGATCGCCTTCGACCTGCCCACCCAGATCGGCTACGACCCCGACGCGGCCGAGGCTGCCGGTGAGGTCGGCAAGGTGGGGGTCCCCGTGGCCCACATCGGGCACATGGCCGAGCTGGTGGAGGGGATCCCCCTGGAGGAGATGAACACCTCCATGACCATCAACGCCACCGCAGCCTGGCTCCTCAGCCTCTACGTGGCCGTGGCGGAGAAGAGGGGACTGGACACGAGCCGCCTGGCCGGCACCACCCAGAACGACATTGTGAAGGAGTACCTCTCGCGGGGGACGTTCATCTTCCCCCCGGCGGCCAGCCGGCGCCTCACCGTGGACCTGATCGCCTGGTGCCTTCACCACACCCCCCGCTGGAACCCCATCAACGTGTGCAGCTACCACCTGCAGGAGGCAGGGGCCACGCCGGTGCAGGAGGTGGCCTACTCGCTGGCCACCGCCATAGGCGTGCTCGACGCCGTGCGGGCCTCGGGCCAGGTGGCCCGAGCCGATCTGCCCCGGGTGGTGGGCCGCATCTCCTTCTTCTTGAACTCGGGCATCCGCTTCGTGGAGGAGGTCTGCAAGGTGCGGGCCTTTGCCCGGCTCTGGGAGCGGATATGCGCCGACCGCTACGGGGTGACCGACCCGGCGATGCGGCGCTTCCGGTACGGGGTGCAGGTCAACTCCCTCGGGTTGACCGAGTCCCAGCCCGAGAACAACGTCCAGCGCATCGTGCTGGAGATGCTGGGGGTCACCCTGTCCCGCTCGGCCCGGGCCCGGGCCATCCAGCTGCCCTGCTGGAACGAGGCCCTGGGCCTGCCCCGCCCCTGGGACCAGCAGTGGTCCCTGCGCATCCAGCAGGTGCTCGCCTACGAGACGGACCTGCTGGAGCACGACGACATCTTCGAGGGCTCCCGCGTGATCGAGGCCGGCACCGCCTCCCTGGCCGAGGCGGCCCGGGCCGAGCTGGACGAGGTCCTGGAGATGGGCGGGGCCTTCGAGGCGGTGGGGGAGCTCAAGGCCCGCCTGGTGGCCAGCCAGGCCGAGCGGACCCGGCGCATAGAGGCGGGCGAGCTCAAGGTCGTGGGGGTCAACTGCTTCACCGAGTCGGCCCCCTCGGGCCTGCTCGGCGAAGGGGCGGCCGGGGCCTTCCTCACCGTGGACCCCGCTGTGGAGCACGCCCTGGCCGAGGAGGTGCGGGCCTGGCGGGCGGGTAGGGGGAAGGCTCACCCCTCCGCACGGCGCGACCCGGGAGGCGTGCGCCGGGCCCTGGACCAGCTGCGGCGGGCGGCCGCCTCGACCGACAACATCATGGGCCCCACCCTGGCCCTGGCCCATGCCGGTGGCACTACCGGGGAGTGGGCCGGGGCCCTGCGGGAGGTGTTCGGAGAGTACCGGGCTCCCACGGGCGTGGGCGGGGGAGTGGGCCGGCGGGGGGACGAGCTGGCTGCCGTGGCCGCCCGGGCCAGGGAGATGGCCGCCGGCACCGGTCACCCCCGGCTGCTGGTGGCCAAGCCCGGCCTCGACGGCCACTCCAACGGAGCCGAGCAGGTGGCGGTGGCGGCACGCGACGCCGGCTTCGAGGTCATCTACGAGGGGATCCGGCTCACGCCGGCCCAGATCGCCGCCGCCGCCCGGGACGAGGACGTGGACGTGGTGGGCATCTCCATCCTTTCGGGGAGCCACCTCCAGCTGGTGCCCGAGGTGCTCCGCCGCCTTCGGGAGGCCGGCGTCAGCGCTCCGGTCGTGGTCGGTGGCATCGTGCCCCCCACCGATGCCGAGGTCCTGCGGGAGGCCGGGGTGGCCGCCGTGTACACGCCCAAGGACTACGCCCTGTCCGCCCTCATGGACCAGCTCCTGGACCTGGCTGAGCACCACCGGGCGGGCGCTCCCGTGGCGTGAGCCGGCCGGCCGCATCCCTCGCGCCGACGTTCTCCACAGGGTTCTCCCCAGGGCTGGGGACAAACCCGGTCTTCCTGGGGATTGAGAGCGGTGGTCTCACTACTAGTGGTGACAAGGGTGGCGGCGAGGCCACAAAGGGAAGCAGCGGTCGGCGAGCCCCCCGAAGGCGTAGGTCGGGTACCAGCCGTTGAGCATGGCCCGGCAGCGCTCCGACCAGTCCAGGGCCGCCGACGTGGAGACCCGGCGATGAACGTGGAGCACCCCGCCCTCGTAGACGCGGTACTCCACCCAGGTGCCCGGGTAGTCCTTGAGGGCCGCCACCTCCGCCCAGGGCACCTCACCGGTGCCGGGGAAGCGCCGGACCCGGTTGCGGTGCGTGTGCCCCGACGCATAGCCGATGATGGCCGGGCGGCGGGCCACCACCTCCACCAGGGCCTCGGAGTCGTCGGGCTTGATGCCGAAGTACCCAGCCGGCCGGCTCCCGTAGGCGGGGCTCCAGGGGTGGTGGTGGCCCAGGACGAGGACGGGGGTCTCGGACCGGGAGCCCAGCTCGTCCAGCCACTCCACCTGCTCGGCGGAGAGCGCCCCGGTCGGCCTGCCGGGGATGGTCGTGTCGAGGAGGGCCAAGGTCAGGCCGGGCAGGCGGACCTCCTTGGTGGGCGGCCCCTGGCAAGGACCGGTGGCCACGTCGTGGTTGCCGGGCACCCAGTGCAACCGCACACCGAACCGGGCCTGCCAGCAGCTGCGGAAGGCGTCCACCTCCGAGGGCCGCCCGGCGGCGGTCAGGTCGCCGTTGGCCACCACCGCATCTGGTCGGCAGGCCTCCACCTCCTCTGCCGCGCCCCGGCTCATCGTCTCGGGATAGGGAGCCTCCCCGGCCTCCACCCGCACTCCCTCGACCGGCGGGTCCCCCCCGTAAGCGCCGGCCTCCACCTCCCCGAAGTGCAGGTCGTTCACGGTGGCCACCCGGGCCAGGAAGGGGCCGGGCGGCCGGGGCAGCGTACGCACCGCCCTCAACCCCTCCCTCACCTCGGTGCCGGGAGGGGCCTGGCGGAGCAGGGGGGCCAGGTCGACCTCCGTGTCGGGAGGAAGGCCCCCCAAGGTGAGCACCATGGCCGGGCGGCCCGGCACGTGGGCCACCACCTCGTCATCGGCAACGGTGGACACCTCGAGCGCAGGAGGCCCCGGCTCACCCTTCATGGCCCCGGCGCTCAGCGCGTGGCCCAGGGGCGGTCCCGGCGCCGAGCCACGGGCGCAGACCACCACCGTCCCGAGAACCTCCAGGCCGTGGTGGGTGGGGGGGCGGGGGACGGGGGGGCGGAGCGGGGCCAGCACGCCTCGACGGCGGCGGCTATGGCCGCCACCACGGCGGGATCCGGCTCCCCTGCCTCCCGTGACGGCGTCACAGGGGGACGTTCCCGTGCTTGCGCTTGGGCAGCTCCTCCCGCTTGGAGCGCAGCATGGCCAGGCTGCGGATGAGGAGCCGCCGGGTGTCGGCGGGGTCGATCACGTCATCCACGTAGCCCCGCTCGGCCGCCACGTAGGGGTTGGCGTAACGCTCGGTGTACTCCTCGACCAGTTCGGCCCGCCGGGCGGCGGGGTCGGGCTCCGCCGCCAGCTCCCGGCGGTGCACGATCTCCACCGCCCCCTGGGGACCCATGACCGCCAGCTCGGCCGACGGCCAGGCGAAGGCCAGGTCCGCCCCTATGGACTTGGAGCTCATCACGACATAGGCGCCGCCGTAGGCCTTGCGGGTCACGACCTGGATCATGGGAACGGTGGCCTCGCAGTAGGCGTAGAGGAGCTTGGCCCCGTGGCGGATGATGCCCCCGTACTCCTGGTCGGTCCCGGGCATGAAGCCGGGCACGTCCACGAAGGTCAGTATGGGGATGTTGAAGGCGTCGCAGGTCCTGACAAAGCGAGCTCCCTTCTCGGAGGAGTCGATGTCGAGCACGCCGGCCAGGACCGACGGCTGGTTGCCCACCACGCCCACCACATGGCCATCGAGACGCCCGAAGCCACAGGTCAGGTTGAGGGCCCAATGGGGGAAGTACTCCACATAGTCGCCCTCGTCCAGCACCGAGGTGATGACCCTCTTCATGTCATAGGGCAGGCTGGAGCTGGCGGGCATCAGCTCGGCCAGCTCGGGCGTGGCCCTCAACGGGTCGTCGGCCGGGACCACCACCGGGGGCTCCTCCAGGTTGTTCGACGGGAGGAAGGACAGCAGGTAGCGCACCTCGTCGAGGCAGGACTTCTCATCGGGAGCCACGAAGCTGGCCACACCCGACTTGGTGGCATGGCTCATGGCCCCCCCCAATGCCTCCAGGGAGACCTCCTCCCCGGTCACGGTCTTCACCACATCGGGCCCCGTGATGAACATGTGCGAGGTGTCTTGGACCATGAAGATGAAATCGGTCATGGCCGGGCTGTAGACGGCCCCTCCGGCGCAGGCGCCCATGATGACCGAGATCTGGGGTATGACGCCCGAGGCCGCCACATTGCGCCTGAATATCCCCCCGTAGTAGTGGAGGGCCACGACGCCTTCCTGCACCCGGGCCCCCCCACCGTCGTTCAGCCCGATGAAGGGGACCCCCACCGAGGTGGCGAGGTCCATGACCTTGTGCACCTTCTCGCCGAACACCTCGCCGAGGGACCCGCCCATGACCGTGGGATCCTGGCTGAAGACGCAGACCCGCCGGCCGTCGATGGTCCCGAACCCGGTGATCACGCCATCGGTGTAGGGGCGGTTGCGCTCCATGCCCATGCCGTGGGCCCGGTGGCGGGCCAGCATGTCCAGCTCCTGGAAGGACCCCTCGTCGAGCAGGTAGTCGAGACGCTCACGGGCGGTCATCTTGCCCCGGGCGTGCTGACGCTCCACGGCCTGCTCGGAACCGGCATGGAGAGCCTCGGCCTTGCGCGCCGCCAGTTCCTCCAGGCGCTCCGCCATCGAGTGCTCGGGCATCGCCGCTAGAGGCTACCGGGGGGACGTTCCGGGGCGAAATGAGCGCCCAGGCGAGAACCCCTCTCCCTCATCGGGCCCCCCCGGCCAGGGCGGCGGCCTGCTCGGCCCTCCTGGCCAGCCCGGGGGCCTCCAGGCGCCCGGACATGGCCCCGAAGCCCCTCGCCGGCCCCTTCCACTCCAGCTCGCCCACGCCGGTCAGCAGGGTCCGGTCCACCCGCAAGGTGGCCAGCTCCCTGAAGAGCAAGGCCTGGTCCCGCCCCGCAGCCAGGGTGGCGGCAAGGGCGGCAGCCCCCCTCACCGTCACCTCCCACTGGCCGGGCGCATCCGGTATGGCCTCCAGGTGGCCGTAGCGAGCCAGAACGGCCGAGGCGGACTTGGGCCCCCAGCCCGCCAGCCCCGGGAAGCCGTCGGAGGAGTCCCCCACCAGGGCCAGCCAATCGGGGATCGAGGTGGGCCCGATCCCGTAGCGGGAGCGCACGGCGGCCTCGTCCACCACCCCTCCGCCGGCCTCGCCCCCCCGGCGCCGGTCCAGCTGCACGACACGGGACCCCCGCACGCACTGGCCCAGGTCCTTGTCGGGGGTGCAGATGATGACCTGGTCCACGGCGGCCTCGGAGGCGGCCACCGCCGCCGCCGAGGCCAGGGCATCGTCGGCCTCCAGGTCCACCATGGGCCACACGACCATCCCCAGGGAGTCGATGGCCTCCTCGAGCAGGCCGAACTGGGACAGGAGGTCCGCCGGCACCCCCTGGCTAGACTTGTAGCCGGGCCAGAGCTCGTTCCGGAACGACTCGATCACATGGTCGGTGGCCACCCCGATGTGGGTGGCGCCCCCCTCCACCAGGGCGAGCAGGGTGCCGAGGACCCCCCGCACGGCAGCCACCTCCTCCCCCCCGGCCGTCCGGTGGGGAGGGCGCCCGTAGTAATGGCGGAACAGCTCGTAGGTCCCGTCCACCAGGTGCACCTTCACGTCAACGGTCCCCCGCCGGCAACCTCTCCTCCCGCACGGCCCCGAGTCGCCTGATCACGCTGCGCAGGGTGGTGCCCGATCCGGTAGCGGCCCGACTACTGCTGGACCAGCTCGATCAAGGTGCCAAAGGCCCCCTTGGGGTGCAGGAAGGCCACGATGGTGCCCCGGGACCCGGGGCGGGGGCGCTCGTCTATCACCTTGGCGCCGGCCCGCTTGGCGGCCTGGAGGCTGAGGGCGCAGTCGTCGACCCGGTAGCCGATGTGGTGGATGCCCTCTCCCCTCTGCTCCAGGAAGCGGGCCACGGGCGAATCGGCCCGGGTGGGGGTGAGAAGCTGCACATAGGAGTCCCCGACCCTGATGAGGGCCTCCTCCACCCCGTCGGAGTCGACCCTCTCGCGGTGGGCGACCTCGGCCCCGAACACCATCCGGTACCACGCCACGGCGGCCTGCAGGTCGGCCACGGCGATCCCCACGTGGTCCAAGGCGGTGAGCTCCCCGGGCGTCGGCACAGGTGTGTGCGGCGAGCTGGTCATGCGCCCAACCTCCTGAAGGTGGTGATGCGGTCCTCCCCCACTTTGGCCCGGAGCTCCGGGTCGTCCACCCCCAGGCCATCGCAAGGGGCCAGGCAGCGCACCCCGATCTTGCCCTCGTGCAGGTTGCGCTGCACCTGGCGAGCCGCCTCACCCACCTCGCCCAAGGGGTAGGTGGCCGAGAGGATGGGCTGGATCTTGCCGAGGGCGATGAGGCGGTTGGCCTCCCAGGCCTCCCGGTAGTTGGCGAAATGGCTGGACTTTATGGACTTGAGCTTCATCCAGAGGTGGCGGTTGTCGTACTCGATCATGTAGCCGGAGGTGGCAGCGCAGGTCACGACCATGCCACCACGCTTGCACACGAACACCGAGGCACCCATCGTGGCCCGGCCGGGGTGCTCGAAGACTATGTCGGGATCCTCGCCCACCAGGGCCCGGATGTCCTTGCCGAGGCGGCGCCACTCCGACTCGTCCTGGGTGTGCTCGTCGGCCCAGAACCGGTAAGCCTTGGCCCGCCGGTCTATCACGGCCTCGACGCCCAGGTCGGCGAGCAGCTTCGCCTTCTCCGGCGAGCTCACCACGCCCACCGGGACCCCGCCCCCGTTCAGCACGTACTGGATGGCGTAGCCGCCCAGGCCCCCGGTGGCGCCCCAGACCAGCACGACGTCACCCTGCCTCATGTCGGCGCCGTTGCGGGACACGAGCATCCGGTAGGCGGTGGAGTTGCAAAGGGCGTTGCAGGCGGCCTCCTCCCAGGTGAGGTGGGCGGGCTTGGGCATGAGCTGGTTGGCCTTGACCAGGGCCAGGTCGGCCAGGCCCCCGAAGTTGGACTCGAAGCCCCAGATGCGTTGGTTGGAGGCCAGCATCGAGTCGTCGTGGGCCCCAGGGTCCTGGTCGTCCACGTAGTTGCAGTGCACGGTGACGCGGTCTCCCGGCCGCCAGTTCCGCACCGCCGACCCCACCCGGATCACCACGCCGGAGGCGTCGGAGCCCACCACGTGGTAGGGCAGGTCGTGGCGGGCGCCCCACCGGCTCTCCCGTCCCAGCCGCTCGAGGAAGGCAAAGGTGGGCAGGGGCTCGAAGATCGATGTCCACACCGTGTTGAAGTTGATGGCGCTTGCCATGACGGCCACGAACGCCTCGTCCGGGGCCAGCTCGGGGACCGGCACCTCCTCGATGTGCAGGGACTTCCTCGGGTCCTTGTCGGCGCTCGGGAGGCCCGTGAACATCCCGACCTCGTCCTTGCGCACCACGGCGGCCCGGTACGACTCCGGCAGGGGGATGGCGGCCAGGTCCTCGCCGGGCGCGCCGACCAGGATGGCGTCGAGGTGCTCTTGCATGGAGCAAACTTACCCGCCGGTAGGTTCCCTAGACTAGGAGCACAAGAAGCTCGTCGCTCGGGAGGTCTCATGCCCGGTTCCGTCATCGTTGCAGGGGCAAGGACCCCTATCGGGAAGCTGTCGGGGGCGCTGGCCAGCTTCAGCGCCGCCGAGCTGGGCGGCTTCGCCATCGCCGCCGCCCTGGAGCGGGCCGGGGTCCGGCCCGAGGACGTGGACTACGTCCTCATGGGCCAGGTGCTCCAGGCCGGAGCGGGCCAGATAACCGCCCGCCAGGCCGGGGTCAAGGCCGGCATCCCCATGACCGTGCCCGCCACGACCGTGAACAAGGTCTGCCTGTCCGGCCTCAACACCGTCTACCTGGCCGACCTGATGATCGGGGCGGGGGACGCCGAGGTGGTGGTCGCCGGCGGCATGGAGTCCATGACCCAGGCGCCCTACCTGCTGCCGGGGGCCCGGGCCGGGTACCGGATGGGCGACGCCAAGGTCGTCGATTCCATGATGTACGACGGCCTCTACTGCGCTTTCGACCACTGTGCCATGGGGGCGGGGACCGAGCATTACAACCGGGCGGCCTGCATCCCCCGCCAGCGCCAGGATGCCTTCGCCGCTGCCTCCCACGAGCGGGCCGCGGCGGCCATCAAGGACGGGCGCTTCACGGACGAGATCGTGGCCGTCAGCGTCCCCCAGCGCCGGGGTGACCCCGTACCGGTCGACACCGACGAGGGGGTGAGGCCGGGGACCACCACCGAGTCCCTGGCCAGGCTCAAGCCCGCCTTCGAGGCCGATGGCACCATCACCGCCGGCAACGCCAGCCAGATCTCCGACGGGGCCAGCGCCCTGGTCGTCATGTCCAAGGAGGCGGCCTCCCGCACCGGAGTGGTCCCCCTCGGGGAGGTCGTGGGCTACGGGCAGGTGGCGGGCCCGGACGCCTCGCTGCTCACCCAGCCCTCCCGGGCCACCCGGGCCGCCCTCGAGCGGGCCCACCTGGCGCTGGCGGATGTGGACCTGTTCGAGTTCAACGAGGCCTTTGCCACCGTGGCCCTGGCGTCCATGGACGACCTCGGGCTCAGGGATGACGTGGTGAACGTGAACGGGGGGGCCATCGCCCTCGGCCATCCCATCGGCATGTCCGGCAACCGTCTGGCGCTCACCCTGCTCCACGAGCTGCGCCGGCGGGGCGGGGGCCTGGGCGTGGCCGCCCTCTGCGGCGGCGGCGGCCAGGGTGATGCCCTCCTGGTCCGCACCCTGTCGTAGGGAACGGGCCAGCTCCTCACCCCTCCACCTCCCGGCGGCCCTCGAGGGCCCGGCCCAGGGTCAGCTCGTCGGCATACTCGAGATCACCCCCGACCGGCAAGCCGCTGGCAATCCGGGTGACCCTCACCCCCCGGGGGCGGAGTTGTCGGGCCAGGAAAAGCGCCGTGGACTCCCCCTCGAGGTTGGGGTTGGTGCAGATGATCACCTCCTTCACCCCTTCGGTCCCGATCCGGCCCATCAGCTCCTTGATCTTGAGCTGCTCGGGCCCGATCCCCTCCATGGGGTTGATCGCCCCCTGGAGGACGTGGTAGCGGCCCCGGTACTCCCTGGTCTTCTCGACGGCCACGATGTCCTTGGGCTCCTCGACCACGCACAGCATCGAAGGGTCCCGGCGCTCGTCGGTGCATATGGAGCACAGCTCGCCCTCGGAGACGTTGAAGCAGCGAGAGCACAGGGCGATGCGCTCCTTCACCGCCACCACGGCCTGGGCCAGGCGCAGGGCCTCCTCCTTGGGCACCTTGAGGAGGTGGAAGGCGATGCGCTGGGCCGACTTGGGCCCGACACCGGGCAGGCGGCCGAGTTGATCGATCAGGTCCTGGACAGGACCGGCGTAGACAGCCACGGGCAGATCAGGGGCCCGGGGGGCCGGTGCCGGGCCGCTCCCCGGCAGGGCCCGGCTCGGGACCGGAGGGGGAGGCAGGGACATCGCCCGGTAGGAGGCCCGGTTCCTCCCCGGACGGGGACGAAGGGGGCCCGCCCGTCAGGGCCTCCAGGCCGGGGAAGCCCTCCAACGACCCCAGGAGGTCGGGGGCCATCTCCCCGAGTGACTCACCTCGCAGCCTTTGCACCTGGGCCATGGCGTCATGGAGCGCGCCCAGGACCAGGTCCTCGAGCAGGCTGGGGTCAGCCGGGTCAACCACGGCCGGGTCGATGGAGACCGAGCGGAACTCCAAGCCCCCCGATACGGTCACCCGCACGGCGCCCCCCCCGGCCCGCCCCTCCACCACCTGGTCGTCCGCCCGGGCCTGGGCCTCGGCCAGCTGCTCGCTCATCCGCTGGGCCCGGCGGAGCAGGTCGCCCAGGTCGGGCAGCTCGGCGCTCATGGCTCACCCACCTCTCTCGCCCCCGGGAAGGCCTGCATCAGATGGGCCTCGATCGAGGCGGCGCTCCCGTCCGCCTCGGGGAGGTCCTCCACCTCCGACCAGTCGGGTGCCTCGTGCAGGCCGGTGCTCTCCGGTGACCATGCGACCGGCGGGGCAGGAGCAGGTGAGGCGGATGGACCGGGGGAACCCGCTTCCTCCCGCCCGGCCGGCCCCACCTGGCCGGGGGCCACATCCAGCACCAGGCGCAGGCGCACGGGCACTCCAAAGTGCTCCGACAGGGCCGCCTCCACCTCGGCCTGACAGGCCCCGGCCGCCTGCCGTTGGGGCTCGCTCGGAAGGCCGAACTCCGCCACCCCCCCGCTCGCCGCCATGAACCTCCCCGATCTGTAGAGGGCACGGGCCCGGGGCCGCAGCCGCTCCAGGATGTGGTCACCCCAGGCCTGGGAGAGGTCATCCCGGGATGGGCCCGGCCGGCCGCCAGGAGGGGCGGCCGTCCCGGCCTGGCTCGGAGGCGGGGAGCCCGCAGGCGCGGGAGGGCCCGCCGGCACCCCCACCGGCTGGGCCGGGCCGAGACCCGCCTGGCGCCGCAAGGCACCCAGCGCCGGCCGGGACGCTGCTCCTCCCGGGAGCCCCGACCCACCCCCGGCAGGCGGCCCGGGCCGGCTGGGGCCCGGCTCCACCACCTCATGGGCCGCTTGGCGGATGCCCGCCGTCCCACCCGAGCGCAGCTGGTGCTCCAGCCGCTGGACCCTCTCCAGCAAGGCGGCAGGCGAGGCATCAGCCTCGGGCGTCGCCAGCCTCACCAGGGCCACCTCCAGGGTCACCCTGGCGTCCAGGGTGTCACGCATGTCGACGAGCGACTGGCCCAGGGCCTCCATGGCCCGCACCAGGGCCGGCAGGCCCAGTCGGCGAGCCTGCTCGCCGGCACGGTCCCGGGCCTCGTCCGGCAAGGTCACCAGGGACGGGGCCAGGGTGGCGAGGAACCCCTGGCGCAGGTGCTCGACGAGCTCGGTGGCCATGCGCTGGGGCTCCCGGCCGGCTTCGATGCCCTCGGCCACCGCCAGCAGGGCCCGGCCCGGGTCCCGCTCACAGAGGGCCTCCACCACGTCGTCCAGCACCGCCACCTCGTCGGCCGCCGTCCCGGCCGCCGCCACCTGGTCCAGGGCGGACAGGGCATCCCGGGGCGAGCCGTTGCCCCGCCTGACCGCCACCGCGATCGCCTCGGGTGGCAGGCCCAAGCCGGCGTCAGCCTGGACGTCCATCAACAGCTCGGTGAGCAGCGACGACGGGAAGAGGTGGAACTCGAAGTGCTGGGTCCGGCTCCTGATGGTGGGCAGCACCCGGTGGGGATCGGTCGTGGCCAGCACGAAGACCACGTGGGCCGGGGGCTCCTCCAGCGTCTTCAGCAAGGTGTTGGAGGCGGCCGTGGAGAGCATGTGGACCTCGTCCACGATGTAGACCTTGTGCCGTCCCGGCGTCCCCAGCGCGGCCCGGCTGACCAGTTCCCTCATGGCCTCGACCCCGTTGTTGGAGGCGGCGTCCAGCTCGTGCACATCGAGCGAGGACCCCTCGGCCACGGCCCGGCACGACCGGCACCGCCCGCAGGGCTCCCCCTCCTCGGGCGCCTCACAGTTGAGGGCCTTGGCCAGGACCCGGGCTGTGGAGGTCTTGCCGGTCCCGCGGGGCCCGCTGAACAGGTAGGCGTGGCCCACCCGGCCCTGGCGAAGAGCGTTGCGCAGGGCCGCGGTGACATGCTCCTGGCCCCGGATCTCGGCGAACCGCTGGGGCCGGTAGCGCCGGTAGAGGGACTGGTAGGGCTCCTCCGCCACGGCCCGCCAGCCTAGCCGTGGCCGGTGACGGTCACGGAGAGCGGGCCCGCCACCCGGTGCGGCGGCCAGGCTGACTGCGGCACACGGGAGCGCCCGCTGAGAGCTGCTGCCTTCCGGCCCTGACTCGGTTCACGGGTTGCCGTTGCGCAGGACCCAGCCACCGCACGGGGCGGCGGACCCGGGGAACACGTTAGCCTGACCTCGCCGGAGGGGTGCGAGAGCGGCCGAATCGGCACGATTGGAAATCGTGTGTCCTGCAAGGGACCGTGGGTTCGAATCCCACCCTCTCCGCCACCACCCCTGTGGGGGTGGGGCTGGGGCTGGCCGGAGGCCGGGCCGGGGCCGTGCAGAATGTCTGGCATGGTCTCCCTGATCGCCGAGCCTGCCATCATCCCTGCCCCCGGGAACCCTCCCAAGAGGATCTCGGAGTTCATCGGCCGCGTGGTGACGGGCGCCGAGGGGCTGTCCATTGCCCTCATGGAGAGCCCCACCGGGTGGAGCGAGCCGGGGCAGCGTCCGGACTTCGACGAGTACACGGTCGTCCTGGCCGGCGAGGTCCTGGTGGAGACCGAGGAGGAGCCTCTCACGGTGAGGGCGGGCCAGGCCCTGCACGCCAGAGCAGGCGAGTGGGTGAGGTACTCGACCCCGGCCGAGGGCGGAGCCCGCTACCTGTCGGTGTGCTTGCCGGCCTTCTCGCCCGACACCGTGCACCGGGACCAAGCGGCGGAGGCGTAGGGGGTCCTGGGCCGCAGGGCCCCGGAGGGCTATCCCCCCTCGTCCTCGGGGCCCACCGAACGGGTGAGCTTCACCAGCTGGCGCAGGCAGTGCTCCCGGAACGGCTCAGGGAAGTCAGGGGCCAGGCGATTGAAGACCACCCGGCCTTCCTTGCGGGTCACCACCAGCCCGGCGGTACGCAGGATGCGCAGGGCGTAGCTCACCTGGTCCTCGTTGGCCCCCACGGCCAGGGCCAGGTCACCGACGCAGAGCTCGTCGGCCACGTCCAGGGCGTAGAGGACCTGCAGGCGCACGGGATCGGAGAGGAGCGAAAGCATCCCGGTCAGGCGGGAGACATCGTCGGGGCCAGGAAGCCGGGCACGCGCCTGCTCCACGCGCCCCGGGTCCACCGGGTGGTCATGGCGCAGGCCCTGGGCAGAGGTCAACGCGAGGGGGCCTCCTCGTGAGCGTGGCAGTAGTCCGGGCCGGGGGGCAGGTGCCCTCCTCCGCCGCGGGAGCGGAAGGACTCGGCGCAGTGATCCGAGCAGAACCACCACTGCCGGCCCCCGATCTCCAGGGTGGCCGGGGCGGAGGCTGTTTCCACCTGCATCCCGCACACGGGGTCCTTGGCGTAGCCACCACCGCCCCCCAGACGCTCGCGGTTGCGGTAGAGGAGGTAGAGGAAGCAGAAGACGGCCAGGGCGATCAGGTCGAGGATGGTCGTGTAGTTCCACCGCCAGGTGGTGGCCGCCACCACGGCCGGGTGGGTGGGGGGCACCAGGCCGGCCGCCTTGAAGATGTACTCCGTGGCCAGGCCTGCCGCGCTCATGACCAGCCAGAACGTACCAAGGAGGCGCCAGGTGAGCCCGGGCCCGTAGTACTTGCGGTAGACGAGCAGCAAGGGAAAGGTGACGAGGTCGGCGAAGACGAAGGCCACCGTCCCCCCGAAGCTGATGCCCCCGTGCCACAGCGCTGCTGCCAGGGGGACGTTGCCCACCGAGCACACGAAGCTGATGATGGCGAGGAACGGGCCTATGAGGACGTTCTCCAGGCTCGACCAGAACCCGTGCCCCGTAACGAACAAGGCTTGCCAGACCGAGGTGGGGACCACGACCGCCACGAAGCCGGCCACCAGGAAGCCGATGAGCAGCTCCCTTCGCAGCATCGTGAGGTCGCTCACCATGTAGCCGGCGGCATCGGCCCAGCCGGCCCAGGAGCGGACCCGCCCTGCGGTGCCCTGCTGCCCCTCGCCGTGCCCGTGGCCGTCATCCTCGCGGCCACCGCCGCTCAGGCGATGCCGGGCCTGCTCCTGGGCCGCCGGGGGGACCACCCGGGGCAGGAGCAGGGTCAGCAAGACGATCATGATGGCCCCGCCCACGAACTCAGCCAGGGCGAACTGCCACCCGATCAGCACCCAGAGCACCAGGCCCAGCTCGACCACGAGGTTGGTGGAGGCGAACATGAAGACCATGGAGGAGGTGAAGTCGGCTCCTCCGGCAAAGAGGGACTTGGCCATGGCGCTGGCCGCGTACGAGCACGAGGAGCTGATGGCCCCGAGAGAGGCGGCCCTGGTGACCACCTTGGGGGAGTGGTCGCCTAGGGCCCTCCGCATCTGAGCCTTGGAGACGAAGGCCTGGACCGCCCCCGACAGCGTGAACCCGAGGACCAGGGCCCACAGCGTCTCCCAGAACATGGAACCGCCCTCGGCCAGGCTCCGCCCGATCGTGTGCAAGGCGCTCATCCTTGCCAACGCCTCTGTCTCATCCTCATGACCCCGCCAACACCCGGCTCTCCTCCGTATTCCCGTACGGTCACAAGGCTATCCCCACCGGGCAGCTGCGTTGCCCTCAAGCGATGGGCGGCCGCCTCGGTAGGGTCAAGCCCGTGCCTGCCCCTCGCCTCCCTTGGGCACCGGCCTCGGCCACGGGGCTCGGTGGCATGCCCGGCACCGACCCCGCAGAGGCGGCCCGCGCCATCATGGGGGAGCTGCCCGCCCTGCCCCACCTGCCCCTCCTCCCCGGGAGGGTGGGCGGCGACCCCGTGGGGCGCACCGCCGCCCTGCTCGTGGACCTCCATGTGGACCTCCAGCCTGCGGGCTGGCGCCTCGTGCCCCACGAGAGCAGGGACGAGTCCCGAGCCCGCCAGCTGCTCACCAGCGACCTCGACGCCATGGAGGAGGCCGCCGCCGGCTTCGAGGGGGTCATGAAGGCCGAGGTGGTGGGACCCTGGACGCTCTCGGCCAGCATCGAGCTGGCGAACGGCCACAAGGCCCTCGCCGACCCCGGCGCCAGGAGAGACCTGGCCTCCTCCCTCGCCGAGGGCCTGGCCCAGCACCTGAAGGACCTCCGCCACCGCCTTCCCGGGGTCACCCATATCCTCGTCCAGCTGGACGAGCCGTCCCTCCCCGCCGTGCTGGCCGGCGCCGTTCCCACGCCGAGCGGCTGGTCGACCCTGCCCGCCGTGGACGACCAGACGGTCACGGCCACGTTGGCCACGCTGGCCCAGGCGGCCGGGCCCCATGTCGGGGTCTGGTGCCCCCACCCCGAGGTTCCCTTGAGCCTCATCCGCCGGGCGGGCGCCGCCTTCCTCGCAACCGGGGCGGATGCCGCCGGCCAGCTCCCCGACGAGGACCTCGGGGAGGCGCTGGACAACGGCCTCGGGCTGCTGCTCGGCCTGGTCCCCCTATCCGCCGCCCGTGCCGATGCCCGGGACCTCGCTGCCCCTGCACGCCACCTCTGGCGCCGCCTGGGGTTGCCCGCCGAGGACCTGGCCCGCCTCGTGGTCGTCACCCCCGTGAGCGAGCTGTCGAGCCTCAGCCCGAGCCAGGCGACCGGGGCGCTCCGCCGCGCCGCCGAGGTGGCCCGCTCGCTCACCGACCCGGACGAGCCGTGAGAACCGACCCCGAGATCGTCGCCGCCATGACGGAGGCCCTGGCCGAGGCCGAGGCCGCCCTCGGCCACGGTGACGTGCCGGTCGGGGCAGTGGTACTCGTCAACGGCTCACTGGTGGCCCGGCGCCACAACGAGCGGGAGCGCCGGGGCGATCCCACCGCCCATGCCGAGATGCTGGCCATCCGGGATGCGGCCCAGGCCCTGGGAACCTGGCGGCTGGGCCCCGAGGCCACTGTCGTCGTCACCCTGGAGCCGTGCCCCATGTGCGCGGGGGCCTTGGTGGCGGCCCGCGTCGGCCGTCTGGCCTTCGGGGCCAGCGACCCCAAGGCGGGGGCCTGTGGATCGCTTTACAACCTGTGCGTTGACCCCCGCCTCAACCACGAGGTGGAGGTCATCCCTGGGGTCCTGGCCGAGCCGGCCTCCAAGCTCCTCTCCCACTTCTTTGCCAGCCGGCGAGGAGGCGACCAGCCGGCTTCCGCCGAGCCCTGATGCTCCGGGGCGGGCCATTGCAACCTGGGCGAGCTTGATGGCGCCCTCACAGTCGCATGGAACCGTTCGGGGCGCCCAGCTTCTCTGCAGCCCAAGGCGGCGGCCGTCACCTCCGCCGCCGGGGCCATGGTGCCTCGCGCCACCGCTAGCCTGTCCCTGGCCCGGAGCTGGCGCTGAACGGGGCCGGTGGACAGCTCGGGGCGCAGGTCATATGGTCTGACCTGCAAGGAGGGATGCGAGAGCGGCCGAATCGGGCGGTCTCGAAAACCGTTGTGGGTCCTGCCCACCGTGGGTTCGAATCCCACTCCCTCCGCCACCTGGCAACCAGCGGCCGATTCCACCCCTCAGGTGCCTCTCGTGCCTAGTGTGTACGGGTCACGAGAGGAGCTCCTATGACCAAGGCCAAAGAACTCGAGCTGCTGAAGGGCGTCTCCTTGTTCGAGGAGCTCTCGCGCAAGGAGCTGAACGCCGTCCACCAGTGGGTCCGCCAGGAACGCTTTCCCCAGGGCCATGTGCTGGTCCAGGAGGGAGCACCCAGCCAGACCTTCTACGTGCTCACCTCCGGCACCGCCAAGGTGAAGCGCGGCAACCGCACCATCCGCATGCTCGGCCCGGGCGACTACCTGGGTGAGATAGCCGCCATCGACCGGCAGCCTCGCTCGGCCACCGTCATAGCGGACACCCCCGTGGAGGTGCTCGCCATCCCCGCCTCCTACTTCCGCCCCCTCCTGCTCGAGCACCCCACCATCGCCTACAAGATCATCCTGGTCCTGTGCCGACGGCTCCGGGCCGCCGAGCGCAACTCGCTCCTGTAGCTCAGCGCTTCACGATCACCTCACCCCGCATGTTGTAGTGCAGGGTGCAGATGTACGGGTAGACGCCGGGCTTGGTGAAGGTGTGGTAGAAGGTCCCCGCCGTCTTGGTCTGGCTGTGGAACGTGGCGAAGGTGACGTTGTGGGGGACGCCCGGGTCGCGCCAGATCCACTCCACGGTCTGGCCCGGCTTGATCGTGACCTTGGACGGGCCGAAGCTGAAGTGCTCGAGCACCACGGCCACCGCCGCCTTGGGGTGGTGGGCGGGGTTGGTGATCACGTGCATGCCGGCAGGGACGTTGTAGCCGTAGGCGCAGGCCGAGGTGAGCATCCCGAGACCAGCCACCAGCCCGGCCCCTCCGAGCAACCGCAGGACCCTTCTCACGAGCCCTATCCTTAGTTGGGCTCACCCCCCGAGGCCAAACCGGGAGCACCCGGGTGGGTCTCCAGCCACCGGTGCAGCCCGGCGGCGTTGGAGTGGATCCCGTTGAGCGTCTCCAGCTTGTCGCGCATGGCCGGGTCCAGCCCGCGCAGCTCCTCTCCGAAGGCGTGGTCCAGCGCCTGGGCGATGTCCCTCCCCTCTCGCCAGGCCGCCTCGGCCACCTCGGCCCACGACCGCAGGACGGACTCCGCCTCGGCCAGCAGCTCCTGGGGCGAGCCCAGCAGGCCGTAGTGGGCCAGGGCCACCCCGGAGGGCCGGCGGGCGGCGAAGTGCCGCAGTGACGCCAGGGCCTGTTCCAGGTCGAAGTCCGGTGGCGGTACGGCCGGGCGCAGGACCCCGGCGTCCGGGAGCCGCACGCCCACGGCGTCGCCGGCAAAGAGGATCCCGGACACCGAGTCGTGCAGGCCCAGGTGATGCTTGGCGTGGCCGGGGGAGTCGATGGCGGTGAGCGAGCGGCCCGGCCCCACGCTGATCTCCTCACCGTCTCGAAGGACCCGGACCCGCTCGGGCGCCGTGGGCTCCAGCCGGCCGTAGAGCGAGTCGAGCAGATCCCCGTACACCCGGGCCGCCGAGGCCACCAGGCGCCCCGGGTCGACCAGGTGCCGGGCTCCCTTCTCGTGCACGTAGACGGTCGCTCCCGGGAAGGCCCTGGCCACGTCACCCACCCCGCCGGCGTGATCCAGATGGATATGGGTGACGACCACCCCGGCCAGGTCTCCGGCGCCGATGCCCAGGTCCCCCAGGGCCCGGAGGAGGGCGGTCACCGAGCTCTGGCTGCCGGTCTCCACCAGCAGAGGGGCCGGCCCCTCTATCACGTACCCCGCCGTCATGCGCTCCCAGCCCCCGAGCAGGGTGTCGATCTGGATGACGCCGTCGGCTATGCGGGAAGGCACGGGAACCAGACGTTAGCGGTCAGCACGTCGGGGGCGAGATGGAGGCCCATTTCGCCCCCCTGCTGCTCCTCGTCGGCTGGGCCGCCAATCGATCAGGCCAGGGCCACCAGCTCCGACAGGTCGTCGCTCCAGTAGTCGAGGGTCTGGTCGGGCATGAGCAGGACCCGGTCCGGGGCCAGGGCCCGCACGAACTCCACGTCGTGGCTCACGACCACCATGGCGCCGGGCCAGGCCGCCAGGGCCCGGCCAACGGCCTCTCTCGACCCCGGGTCCAGATTGTTGGTCGGCTCGTCGAGGAGCAGGACGTTGTGGCGTCCCCCCACGAGCTGGGCCAGGGCCAGCTTCGTCTTCTCACCGCCGGACAGGGTACCGGCGTCCTGGGCGGCCACCCCGCCGGTCAGGCCCAGCATGCCGGCCAGGGAGCGAAGGTCGTGCTCGGGGGCGTCCGAGCGGTCGATCAGGTGCTGGAGGACCGTCCGGCCCGGGACTATCCCTTCGTGCTCCTGGGCGTAGTAGCCGACCGAGACGCCCAGCCCCCGGCGCACCGTGCCCTCGTCGGGCTGGAGCACCCCGGCCAGGACGCGCAGGAGGGTGGTCTTGCCTGCTCCGTTCAGGCCCATGACGAGCAGGCGCTCGCCGCGCTGCAGGGTGAGGTCGAGGGCCTGGAACAACGGGGGGGACCCGAACCCCTTGGACAGCCCCTCCCCTTCGAGGACCACCCGGCCGGCGTGGGGCGGAGGCGGGAAGCGCACCCGGGAGGACGGGCCCCGGGTGGGGCCCTCCACGGCCTCCGCCCTCAGCCTCTCCACCCGGTGGTCCAAGGTCTTGGCCTTGCGGGCCCGCTTGGCCGTCTGGTGGCGCATGCTGTCGGCCAGGCTGGCCAGGCGGTGGATCTCGGCGTGCTGGCGCTCCGCCAACCGGGCCTGGCGCTCCTCGTCGGCAGCCCTGGCCGCCAGGTACTGCGAATAGGTGCCCCGGTACTCCACGAGCTGGCCGGTGCCCTGGCCCCGGTCCAGATGGAGCACCCTGGTGATGGCCTCGTCCAGCAGCTCCAGATCATGGCTCACGACCACCAGGGCCCCCCGGTAGGAACGCAGGAAACCCATAAGCCAGGCCTTGGCGTCGACGTCCAGGTGGTTGGTGGGCTCGTCGAGGAGCAGCAGGTCGCTGCCGGCGAAGAGGATCCTGGCCAGCTCCACCCGCCGGCGCTCCCCACCGGACAGAGCAGAAAGAGGCAGGCCGACCCGGTCAGCTCCGAGGCCCAGCGCCGCCAGGATGCGGTTGGCGTCGGCCTCGGCCCGGTAGCCCTCGGCGATGGAGAAGGCCTCCTCGGCCCGGGCGTAGCGGGCCACGTTGGCCTCGGTCGGGTCCTCCTCCAGCTGGAGCCTCAGCTTCTCCAGCCTGGTGGCGGCCTCGTCCAGGCCCCGCCCCGACAGCACCCGGGCCAGGGCGCTCATCCCCTCGCCGGCCTGGCCACGGGGCTCCTGGGCCAGGTAGCCCACTGCTCCCCGCCGCAGCACGAGCCCCGACGTCGGGGGGGCTTCGCCGGCCAGCACCCTGAGCAGGGTCGTCTTGCCGGCGCCGTTGCGCCCCACCAGGCCCACGGTGTCCCCGGGGGCGACGGTGAAGGTGGCGCCCGAGAGCAGGGGGGTCCCCCCTGCCTCCACCTCGAGGTCCCGGACCGACAGCATGGCCCACCAGGCTAGGGCGGCCCGCTCCCAGGGAGCACGGGCATTACGGGGAGCCCAGCTCTATGACCACCTTCACGTCGTCGTCCGAGCGCTCGAGGGCCTGGGCCCACTGCTCGAGGGGCACCCTGCGGCTCACCAGGCGCTCCAGCCAGGATCGGTCGGCTCTGGCCAGGGCGTCGGCTCCGGCCTGGTAATGGCGGCGGTTGGCGTTCACCGAGCCCACCACCGCTTCGTTCTCGAGGACCATGGACCGGTTGAGCAGGCCGGCGTCGACGGCCAGCTGGCGCCCGCCCGAGGACACGCCGGTGAGGCACACGACCCCCCCGGGGGCGGTGTGCTCCATGGCATCGAACACCAGCTGGCCCACGCCCGTGCACTCGATCACGGCATCGGCGGACACGCCCATGTCGGCGATGCTGCCGGTGTGGTAGTGGGCTCCCAGGTCCGCCACCAGCTGCGGCTTGGGCCCGCTCGTGACCCGGTCGAGGACGTGGACCTCGAGCCCCTTCTGCACCCCGATGAGGGCCGCCAGGAGCCCGATGGGCCCGGCGCCCGTCACCACCGCGCAGCGCGGCTCCCAGTGGGCCCGGTTCCCTATCCGCTCCACCTCCTCCCAGGCCTTGGCCACCACGCTGGTCGGCTCCAGCAGGACCCCCAGGGGCCCCAGCTCGGTGGGGACGGGCACCAGGAAGTCAGGATGGATGCGGTAGCGCTCCGAGCAGTAGCCGTCGTGCTGCTTGATCCCCCTCTCGGTGTATTGGCCGTTGCGGCAGAAGTCCCACTCCCCGGCGGCGCAGCTGGGGCAGGGCACGGGGTCCGGGCGGCGCACGATGCCCACCGCCAGGTCGCCCGTCTTGACCGGCCCCCCGTCGGGGGCCTGGACCACCCGGCCCAGGGACTCGTGCCCGATGACGAGGCGCTCCCGCCCGGGGGGCGGCCACCCATAGCGGCCCCCTACGATCTCGGCGTCCGTGCCACAGACCCCGATGGCCAGGGTCTCCACCACCACGGGGCCGTCCGACTCCGGTGGCTCGGGCACGTCCTCGAGGCGGGCAGAGCCGGCCTGGCCGGGCTGGACGGTGAGGGCCTTCACGACGACGCTGACCTCCTCGTGCTGGGGTGATGGCGGCGGCGGGGCAGCTCCATGACCTCCTGCCGGCGCCGGGCCTCGGCCGGGCCCACCCCGGCTCCGAGGTTCATGGCCGTGTTCACCAGGCCTATGTGGGAGAAGGCCTGGGGGAAGTTCCCCACCTGGCGCTTGGCCACCGGGTCGTACTCCTCGGCCAGGAGCCCCACGTCGTTCCTGAGCGAGAGGAGGGCCTCGAACTGCTCCCTCGCCTCATCCCTGCGGCCCATCACCGCCAGGGCGTCGGCCAGCCAGAAGGAGCAGGCGAGGAAGGCCCCCTCCCGGCCGGTCAGCCCGTCGACCGGCCCCGAGGACTCCGTCTCGTACCGCAGCACGAAGCCGTCCTGACGCAGGCCGGACATGATGGCATCGACCGTGGCCACCACCCTCTCGTCGGTGGGGGGCAGGAAGCCGACCAGGGGGATGAGCAGCAGGCTGGCATCGAGGTGGTCCGAGCCGTAGTACTGGGTGAAGGACCGCCGATCGGCGTTCCAGCCCTTGGCGCAGACCTCGTCATGGATCTCCTGGCGAACTGCCTTCCACCGGTCCACGGGCCCGTCCAGGCCCAGGTCCTCGACGCTTCGCACAGCACGGTCCATGGCCACCCAGGCCATGACCTTGGAGTGGGTGAAGTGACGCCTCGGCCCCCTCACCTCCCACAGGCCATGGTCGGGTTGGCGCCAACCGTCCTCCAGGTAGTTGATGAGGACGGTCTGCAAGGCCCATCCGGAGGGATTGGGCTCGATGCCCACCAAGCGGGCCTGGTGGAGGGAGTCCATCACCTCCCCGTACACGTCGAGCTGGACCTGGCCGGCGGCGGCGTTGCCCACCCTCACCGGTCCCGAGCCCTCGTAGCCAGGCAGCCAGTCCACCTCGTGCTCGTTGAGGCGGCGCTCGCCGGCGGCCCCGTACATGATCTGCAGCTTGGCGGGGTCGCCGGCCACGGCTCGCAGGAGCCAGTCCCGCCAGGCAACCGCCTCCTCGTGGTAGCCGGCGTGCATGAGGGCCTGGAGGGTGAAGGTGGCGTCCCTCAGCCAGCAGTAGCGGTAGTCCCAGTTGCGCTCGCCCCCCAGCGTCTCGGGCAGGGAGGTCGTGGACGCGGCCACGATCCCGCCGGTGGGGGCATAGGTGAGGGCCTTGAGGGTGAGGAGGGAGCGCTCCACGGCATCCCGCCACTCGCCCTCGTAGGTGCACCGGTCGGACCAGGCCCGCCACCATCTCTCGGTGTCGGAGATGATGAAACGGCAATCGGTGGGCCGGGGAGCCCCCTGGTGGGAAGGGTGGTAGGCGAGCATGAAGGGGACCGAGTCCCCCTCCTCCACGGAGAAGCCCGCCACGGTGGAGAGGGCGCCCGAGGCCGTCTGCCCGCCGTGGGTCTCCACCGGGGTCCACAGGTAGAGGGCGTCGGGGCCGGCGACGAGGGACAGCATGCCGTCCTGGCTCCTCACCCAGGGGACGACATGGCCGTAATCGAAGCGGGCCACCAGCTCCATCCGCATGGCCACCCGGCCCCTCACTCCCTCCACCAGCCGGGCCACCTCGGGCCAGCGCTCCCGCACCGGCATGCAGTCGACCAGGCGGACGACCCCTTCTGGGGTCTCAAACTCCGTCTCCAGCACCAACGTGCCGTCCCGGTAGCGCCGCCTGGTGCCCGTGACCTTGCCATCGGGGGCCAGCCTCCAGTAGCCATGGTCCTCGTCGCCGAGGAGGCGGGCGAAGCAGGCCGGCGAGTCGAAGCGGGGCAGGCAGGCCCAGTCGATGGAGCCGTCCCGCCCCACCAGGGCGGCGGTGTGCGTATCGCCTATGAGGGCATAATCCTCGATGGGGCCGGCCACGCCCCATTCCTTAGCGCATCTCGGGCTGTCCGCGCCTAACCGGCCTCCGGGTCAGGCGGAGGTGCAGGCACCTGTGCCCGGATTGCCGGGGTGGGCCTCGGCCTGGGCCACCCGGACCTCCACCCCGGGCGAGGCCAGGGCGTAGCCCAGGCGGGGGGTCGACACCGACTTGGAGAAGACGACCCCGATCACCTCCCCGTTGGGCTCCACGAGGGGGCCGCCTGAGTTCCCGGGGCGGACCACGGCCTGGATGGCATACACGTTGCGCACCGTGGAGCCCTGCCCGTAGATGTCTGGGCCCGTGGCCTGGAAGCGCTGTATCACCCCGGCGGGGACGGCCGTGAACGGCCCTCCCTCCGGGTAGCCGAGAACGGCTCCCTGGGTGCCACGGGGCACGTCGGAGGGATCCAGGCGCAGGGGGGGCTCGGAGAGGCCGGGCACCCGCAGCACCGCCAGGTCGTACCGGGGGTTGAAGTAGATGGCCTCCGCCGGGCGCCGCGCCCCGGCCCTGTCCACGACCACCGGGTGGGGGATGCCGGCGACGACATGAGCGTTGGTCACCACCAGGCCGGGCGCCACCACGAACCCGGAACCCTCCTGGATCTGGTTGCAGCCGGCGCCCAGCACCTCGACCATGGAGCCCCCCGCAACCCTGACCGCCTGCTGTACCGCCGGGGCGCCGGCGACCTTCACCGGCCCTGCCGTGACCGGGGCGATGCCCGAGAACACCTGGGGCAGGCGGGAGGTGTTGACGAAGGCCCTGATGCGGTTGAACACCGAAGGGGAGGGGGGCAGCACCTGGTCCATGCCCTGGAGGATCTTCGAGTTGGCGATCCCTGCCGCCAGCGTCGGGGAGGGCCCCTGCACCAGGATGGTGGCCCCCAGCCAGCAGGCGAGCAGGGTGGCGGCCACCGCCACCACCAGGCCCAGGGTGGAGTCGGCGAGGCCCAGGTGGATCCGGCGCAGGGCCTTCCATAGCAGGCCACCTATGCCCCGGCCCACCGCCCCCAGCACGGCGGCCACCCCGAAGACCACCACCAGGGACACCACGGCCTTGGAGAGCTCACCGTTCACCTGGGCCACGGCCGCCGGTGCCACCAGGGCGCCCACTACCAAGCCCAGCCAGAACCCGCCGTAGGAGAGGACCTGGACGGCGGCTCCCATGCGCAGCCCCCGCACGGCGGCCAGCACCCCCAGGGCGATGAGGATCCAGTCGACCCAGTCGAGGCCGCCCAGCCCCGCCACCGACACCATGCGCCGGGAGGCTAGACGGCCCCCTCTCACCTCTAGGGTCGGCGCCATGAGCGGCGAGCGCCTGGTCCTGTGGGACATCGACGGGACCCTGGTGCGCGCCGGGGACATCGGGGCGGAGGTCTTCGACCGGGCCATCGAGCTGGCCCTGGGCCGGCCCCCGGCCAGCAGGATACGCATGGGGGGGAAGACGGACCCCCAGATCGTGCGGGAGTACCTGGAGCTCATGGAGGTGGACGGAGCGGAGGAGCACCTCCCCACCGTGCTGCGCCACCTGGAGGAACAGCTGGCCGAGGCCGCCCACATCGTGAAGGAGCGGGGCCGGGCCCTCCCCGGCGTGGGCGAGCTGCTGCAGCGCCTGGCGCAGGAGCCCCGGGTGATCCAGTCCGTCCTCACCGGGAACATCGCCCCCAATGCGGTGGTGAAGCTGAAGGCCTTCGGCCTGGACCGCTGGCTCGACCTGGAGGTGGGCGCTTATGGCAGCGACCAGGCCGATCGCAGGGCCCTGGTCCCGGTGGCCCTGGACCGGGTGCGAAGGCTCCGGGGCCGGGCCCTTCGCCCCGAGGCCGTCTGGGTGGTCGGGGACACCGAGAGGGACCTCGAAGGGGCCCGAGCCTCGGGGGCCCGCTGCCTGCTGGTGGCCACGGGCCGCACCACCTTGGCCCAGCTCAGCCAGCTCGGCGCCGACGCCGTGCTGGCCGACCTTTCCGACACCGAAGCCGTCGCCACCCTGCTCCTGGCCTGAGTCACGGTAGGTTGGGGCCGCGTGGCTGAGGAGTTGGAGGTCGGAGAGCCGCTCATACTGGTCTCGAACCGGGGCCCGGCCCAGTTCACGGTGGGCGAGAGCGGCAGCATCGAGATGCGCCGAGGCGCGGGAGGGCTGGTCACCGCCCTGTCCGGGCTGACCAGGCAGCTGCCCGACGAGTGCGTGTGGGTCTGCTCGGCCATGACCGACACCGACATCGAGGTCGCTCGCCAGCACGAGGGCAAGCCCATCGACCTGGAGGACGGAGACCGGTGGGTGCGGGTGCGGATGGTGGTGTCCGAGGCCGAGGCCTACCAGCGCTTCTACTCCGTGATCGCCAACCCCCTGCTGTGGTTCCTGCAGCACGACCTGTGGAACCTGAGCCGGGCACCGAACATCACCGCCGACATCAGGGCCGCCTTCGAGGACGGCTACCTGGCGGTGAACCGGCATTTCGCCGAGGTGGTGGCCGAGGAGGTGGAACGGGCGGGGGGATCAGCCACCGTCATGCTGCACGACTACCACTTCTACCTGGTGGCCCCGGGGGTGAGGGAGCGCTGCCCCGGCGCCTTCCTCCACCACTTCGTGCACATCCCCTGGCCCCAGCCCGACTCCTGGAGGATCCTGCCTGCCGACATGCGCGAGCGGCTGGTCCGGGGCCTCCTCGCCAACGACGTGGTGGCCTTCCACACCGAGCACGACGCCCGCAACTTCCTTTTCACGTGCCGCCAGCTCCTGGACCTGCCCGTGGACTTTGATGCCCTGACCGTCACGGTCGACGAGCGCACGGTGGCCGCCCGCTGGTACCCCATCTCGCTGGACGTGGAGGGCTTCGAGGTCCTGGCCGGCTCCCCCGAGGTGCTGGCCTACGAGGAGCGTCTCAACAACAGCAGGCGCGAGTTCCTGATCCTGCGCGTGGACCGGGCCGACCTGTCCAAGAACATCCTGCGGGGCTTCATGGCCTTCGACCGGATGCTGGACCTCCATCCCGACCTGGCTGGCCGGGTCACCTTCCTGGCCCTGGTACAGCCCAGCCGGGGGGACGTCGACGAGTACGCCGACTATGCCGAGCGCATCCGGCGGCTGGTGGCGGACATCAACCTCAAGCACGGCCACACCGAGTGGCAGCCGGTCGCCCTGCATTTCGAGGACAACTACCTGCAAGCCGTGGCCGCCTACCGGCTCTACGACGCCCTCCTCGTGAACCCGGTCTTCGACGGCATGAACCTCGTGGCCAAGGAGGGCCCCCTTGCCAACCGGAGGGGCGGGGTGCTCATCCTGTCCGAGCACGCCGGGGCCCACCACGAGCTGGGGGCCTTTGCCCTCACCGTGCACCCCTTCGACATCGACCAGCAGGCCGACGCCCTCTACGAGGCCCTCACCATGGACCCCCAACGGCGCCAGGACCTCCACCGGGCGTGCGTGGACGTGGTCCGGGAGAACGACCTGACCAAGTGGTTCCGGGCCCAGCTGGGGGACATCTCCACCCTGCGGTCACGATCCTGAGGACCGCCGGCCTCGGCCGGCCGCAACATGGAGGGGCGGGGGGAGGCACTGGCCATCCGCCGGTGAGGAGCGGGCCCGGCGGCAGGGGTCAACGGGTGATGGCGTGGCGGATCAGCGTCCTGCCGAAGTCCCACATGAGGCCGCTGCCCGCATGGGCCTCGTCCATCACGGCGGCGAACCCTGAGAGGAAGAGGTCCACCTCCTCCTCGCCGATGCAGAGGGGGGGCAGGATCTTTATGACCTCCATGTGGTCGCCGGCCACCTGGGTGAGGATGCCGTGACGCCGGTACAGGGGCACCACCACCATCTGGGCGAAGAGGCCCCGCCGGGCAGCCTGGAGCATGCTCCAGCGCCCCCGGAGGCGCAGCGACTGGGGCCGCCCGAACTCCAGGCCGATCATGAGACCCCGGCCGCGCACCTCGGCCAGGAGCTCGTAGCGGTCCACCATGGGCTGAAGGCCGGCCATGAGGGCGGCCCCCACCTTCTCCGCCCTCTCGACCAGGCTCTCGTCGTCCATCACCTCCAGGGTGGCGAGTCCCGCCACCATGGCCATGGCATTGGCCCCGAAGGTGGAGTCGTGCACGAGTACCCGGTCCATGGAGGAATAGACCTTCTCGAAGATCCACCCCTTGGCCAGGGTGGCCCCCACCGGGACGAACCCCCCGGACAGGGCCTTCGCCACGGTGACCAGGTCCGGTTCCACCGACTCGTGCTCGTAGGCGAAGAAGCGGCCCGTGCGACCGATCCCGGTCTGCACCTCGTCGCAGATGAGCAGGGCCCCGGCCTTGTGCACGGCGGCCTGCGCCCCCGCCAGGTACCCTGGGGGGGGCACGTGGACTCCCTTGCCCTGGATGGGCTCCACCAGGAAGCCAGCCACGTCCCCCCGGGCCAGCTCGGCCTCCAGCGCCTCCAGGTCACCGAACGGCACGCTGGCGTCGGCCAGGAGGGGCCCGAACCCCCTGCGGAACTCCGGTGAGCCGTTCACGGACAAGGACCCCAGGGTCAGCCCGTGGAAACCATGGTCGCAGTACACGATGCGGCCACGGCCGGTGGCGTAACGAGCGAACTTGAGCGCCGCCTCGACCGCCTCGGTCCCGCTGTTGCAGAGGTACACCCGCTCCATCCCCGGGGCCCGAGCAAGGAGGCGCTCGGCCAGCAGGCCGGCGAGCAGGGAGCAGTCGAACTGGATGAGGTCGGCCAGCTCAGCCTCGAGGGCCTGAGCCAGCGCCCTGCGGACGACCGGGTGGTTGCGGCCCACCCCGAATACGCCGAAGCCGGCCAGGAAGTCCAGATAGCGCCGCCCCTGGGCGTCCCACAGCCAGGGACCCTGCGCCCGCTCGTAGACGGTGTCCAGGCCCAGGGCCCCCAGCATCCGGGGCAGCTGGGGGTTGAGGTACTTGGCGTGCAGGGCGTAGCCCTGGCCGCGGTGGGACTCGAGCAGCTGGCGCAGGTCGAAGGCCATGGCCACAGTTTCCTCCCTCGGAGCGGTCCGGGGCTAGCGGCCCGGCGCCCATCTTCGATTGGCGAGCGGCCTGCGGGGTGGCAGTAGGCTCTCGTTCCCACCTCCCCGGCCGGCGGCTGGTCCCGGGGGGTGGCCTCTTTGGCGAAAGGGGGTTGTGGGTGATCAGGGACGACCATCTGCATGGTCGTCATCGGGTCTTCGACCCGGTGGCCGAGAGCTATGCCTCCACACGGCCGGGGTACCCCAGCTCCCTCATCGATGACGTCCTGGGTTTCGCCGGGCTGGGCCCCGGGGCCGAGATGGTCGAGGTAGCCGCCGGGACCGGCAAGGCCACCGCCCTCTTCGCCTCGAGAGGGCTCCGGGTCCTGGCCCTGGAGCCCGCCCCCCGCATGGCCGCCCAGGCCCGCCTCACCTGCCGGGGCCAGCCCGTGGAGGTGGTGGAGAGCCGCTTCGAGGACTGGGACGGCGAGAGGGGCCGGTCCCGTTTCCCCCTCCTCGCCTGCGCCCAGGCCTGGCACTGGATGGACCGCTCCACCCGGTTGAGGCGCGCCCACCGGGTGCTGGCACCGGGCGGGACCCTGGCCCTGTGGTGGAACCGCCACACGGTGAGGGACCCGAGCCTGCGCCAGCAGCTCAACGCCGTCTACGAGGAGATCGCCCCCAGCCTGGTGAGGCTTCCCGATCGCCCCCCGGCCGGCAGCGAGGACGACGAGCTGGGCTGCGAGATAGGCGAGTCCGGCCTGTTCGGTGACCTGGCCGTCCGTCTCCACCCCTGGTCCACCAGGTACTCCACCGAGGCCTTCGTGGGCATGGTGGGGACCTACTCGGACCACCTCCTGCTCCCCGGCGAGACCCTGAGGAGGCTGCTCGGGGCCATGGGCCGGGCCATCGACAGCCATGGTGGCGATCTGCAGGTCGACTACGTGGCCACCCTGTACCTGGCCCGCTCCACCACCATGTGACCGGGGTGCGGCTCCCAGGCAGGCCCTCCCCGGGCAGGGAGGGTCGGTAGTGTGCCCGCCGGGATTGGACCGGGAGGAGGACCCCTTGCAGCGCATCTGCTTCATGATGCGAGTGCGGCCCGATCGGGCCGAGGAGTACCGGCGCCGCCATGCCGATGTCTGGCCGGAGATGCGCGCCGCCCTCCAAGCGGCCGGGTGGCACAACTACTCGTTGTTCCTCGCCGGGGACGGCACGGTCGTCGGTTACCTGGAATGTGAGGACTTCGACGCGGCGCGCTCGGCCATGGAGGCAGCCGAGGTCAATGCCCGCTGGCAGACGGAGATGGTGCCGCTGTTCGACCTGGACGGCCGCCGCCCCGACGAGGCGATGGTCCCCCTGGAAGAGATCTTCCATCTCGACTGAGGGCTCCCGCCCGGGGCCACCGCCCGGAGGAACCCGGGGAATTGCACCGGGGCTAGATTTCCCACCGGGATGAGCATCGGGGCCAGGAGGCCGACCATCCGGGACGTCGCCGAGCGGGCGGGGGTCTCCCTCGGGACGGTCTCCAACGTCTTGAACCGCCCCGACCGGGTGGCGCTGGCGACCAGGAAGCGGGTGCTCGACGCCATCGAGGAGACCGGCTTCGTGCGCAGCACGGCGGCCTATCAGCTGCGGGCCGGCAAGAGCCGGTCGGTGGGGGTGGTCATCCTCGACGTCTCCAACCCCTTCTTCACCGAGATGGCCCGGGGCATCGAGGACGTCTGCAGGGACTCGGATCTGGTGGTGGTGCTCTGCAGCACCGACGAGCTGGCCGAGCGCGAGGCCCGCTACCTGCGCCTGCTCGTCGAGCAGCGGGTGCAAGGGGTCCTCATCACCCCGGCGGGGCGCAAGCTGGACGGGGTGGAGCGCTTGCGGCGCCAGGGCATGCCGGTGGTGCTGCTCGACTCCCGCACCGGGCGGCGGGACATCTGCGCCGTGTTCGTGGATGACGTCAAGGGAGGCGAGCTGGCCGGCAGGCACCTGGTAGAGGCAGGCCATCGCCGGATCGCCTTCCTCAACGGCCCGCTCTCCATCCGCCAGTGCGCCGACCGGCGGCGGGGCTTGCGCCAAGCCCTGAAGCGAGCCGGCCTGGACCCGGACCGCTGCGTGAGCGAGTACCACCTCGGGGCGCTGACGGCCACCCAGGGCGAGGCGGTCGTGCCCAAGCTGCTCGCCGACCCCGCCCGGCCCACCGGGGTGTTCTGTGCCAACGACGTCGTGGCCCTGGGACTACTGAGCGGGCTCCGCCGGCTCGACAGCTCGACCCCCGAGCAGTTGGCGGTGGTGGGCTACGACGACGTCCGCTTTGCGGCCATGCTCTCACCGTCGCTCACCTCGGTGCGCCAGCCCATCTACGAGCTGGGCCGGACCGCCGGCCGCTTGCTGCTCGACGAGATGACCAACCCCGACCACCGGCACCAGCAGATCCTCTTCGAGCCCGAGCTCGTGGTGCGGGACTCCAGCTCGCCCCTGGGGCCTGAGGGGCGGGGGGCCCGGAGAGGGCGCCGGCGCTGAGCCTCGGCCGGAGCGGGACCGCCCCGACCCCGCTCAGGCCGTGACGACTCGCATCGGCAGTCCCAGAAGGTCGGCCAGGCACCGCAGCTCCTCCACCCGGTGCCCGACTCCAAGGGCCCAGTGGTGGCCGACGCTGGAGCGGGACCAGGCGTCGCACCACTCGCCGGGGTCGGCGCCGAAGTCCACCCGGGAGGTGGTGTTGCCTATCTCCAGCAAGGGGCCCTCCACCACCTGGCCCTCGCTGGCCACCAGGCCCAGCCGGTTCTCCCTCTCCACCCCTATCCCGAGGGCGGTAACGGGACCGTGCTGGATGTCGAACTCCACCGACACCCCGAACCCCCGCTTGCCGTGATAGACGCCGAGACCCCGCAGGACCGGCCGCCGGGCGCTGATCCCGAGGTGGCCGGGGCCGTCATGACCCATCTCGACCACCTGGTCCTCGAAGTTGAGGGCCTGGAGCTCGGTAAAGGCCCCACCGGCACCGAGGCGGTCGAGCACCATCATGGCGATGGAGGCCCGGAGATCGAACTCCCCGCAGGCCGGGACCCCATCGGCGGTCAAGAGCGATGCCCCGAGGATCATCCCCGCCGCCAGCCGCTCGTTGTCCCCCTCGCCCAGGCCCCGGTAGTAGTAGGCGAGGGTGTCGAGAGCGAAGTCGGCAACCAGCCTGCGCAGCCCCACCGCCACCCGGGCCGCCCACCGCAGGTCGTCGTCGTTCACCGAGGGATGGATGTCGAAGGTCTGGCGGGCCAGGTCGAGCACCGAAGCCGCCTCGGTGCTGCCCTCCCCGGGTACCCGGACGCCGAGGTCGTCGATCTCCAGCACCTCCACGTGCCCCCCGACCTGGGCGGCCACCGCCGTGATGTCCGTGGCCACGTCGTACATACCGGGGTAGAGATGGCCGAGAAGCCCGTAGCGGCCCCGTCGCAGGGCTCCGGCCACTCCGGCCGCCCTCACCCAGCGCCCTATCCGGGCCCAGGCCCGCTCGTCGCCCAGGTGGCCCGACACCGACCGGAACGGGAGGCCGAACCTGCCCATCATGTTCCCGATCTCGGGGAGGGCGCAGGAGCCGCAGTAGGTGAGCCAGGTAGCAGTGTCGGTGCCGGCGTGGTCCATGGCGGGCCCCGGCTGGAGGTCCACGAAGAGGACCGGGCAGCCGGACCGCACCGCGACCGGGGCGGCCATGGTGGCGGTCAGATAGGTGGGGAGGTAGAAGACCACCAGGTCGCATCCGGCTCTCCTCAGGTGGTCGCCGGCAGCGGCCGCCTCCCGCTCGTCGGACACGAAGGGGGCCTCCTTGACCGAGGCCCCCAGCTGCTCCAAGCGCTCCGCCACGGTGGCGGCCATCGCCTGGAGGCGCTCCTTCAGGCCCGGGAACTGGGCCCAGTAGGCGCCGAGACCGCCGCTGACCAACCCGACCTCGACGGGCGAGCTGCGGCTCAGATCTCCTCCAGGGACACGCTCTGGGTCCGGGGCCCGAACAGCCCGCCCACGACGAAGTTGTAGCAGAACATGAGGGCCAGCATGAGCGCCACCATGGGGAAGCCCAGGGCCCCCGTCACGTCGGCGAGGAAGAAGCTCCAGATCCCGAGGACGATACGCATGAACGACCACAGGACGCCCTGAGCGGTGTTGCGCACCGCAGTGGGGAAGAGCTCGACGGACCAGGTGCGCTGCAGGGGCCAGAGCCCGATGCCCTGGCCGAACCCGAAGAGCAGGATGTTGGCGATGGCGACCCAGATGTTGGAGACGGGCAGGAACACGAGGAGGAAGAACCCCGCCGCACAAAAGGCGGCCGAGACGGCATAGAGGATCCGCCTGTCGATGCGGTCGTTGAGGGGCATGAAGACGACGAAGAGGGCCACGATGGCCGAGCCGAACCAGAGAATGTCGAGGCCGTCGGAGGCGGCCAGGCTGTGCGCCCCCACCGTCTTGAACAGGGTGGGCTCGAAGAACCCGTACGTGCCGGCGGGTATGCCCCACAGCACGTAGAGGGGAGTGATGAAGGCGAAGCGCTTCAGCAGCCTGGGCTGGAGGAGGCCACGGTAGCCCCGGGCCGAGCGAGTGGCCGTGCCCGACGGGACGGCGGGGCTCCCGGCGCCGGCAGCGGCGGGGTCTCCGGCCAAGGCTGAGCCGGCCGGCGGGGCAGGAGCGGGACCCGGGGCCGGCGCGGCGCCGGCGGCGGCAGTCCCCCGGTGGTGCGACAGGGCAGCCAGGGCGGCCGACACGTCGTTGGAGCGCCCCTCGTCCAAGGACCAGCGGGGAGACTCGGTGAGGAAGCGGCGCAGCAGGTACGAGCCGGCCCCCACCACGAGCAGGCTCAGGAACACGAGCCTGGCGCCCAACAGGCCCAAGGGGTGAAAGGCGAGCGACAGCAGCAATATCACGATGGGGCCGATGTACCAGAAGACGTTGGTGAAGGCCATCAGCTTGCCCCGGTGGCGACGGGGGGCGTACTCGGCGATGAGCGACCAGGAGGTGGGCACGTCGATGCCGACGGCGAGGCCGAGGAGCATGTAGCCGGCGATCACCATGGGACCGCTGACCCCGGCGGCCACGATTATGGCTCCCAGGCAGTAGAGCAGGAGGTCCCAGGTGTAGATGAACTTCCTGCCGAACTTGTCCCCGAGCCGCCCGGCGATGAGGGCCCCCACGCCGGTGGAGATCCCGTTGGAGCTGAAGGCGGCTATGAGCGAGACGGTCGTGGACCCGAAATGGAGATAGGAGGTCCAAAGGGGGAGGGCCACCCCGCCGGCCACGATGGACCCGGCGTCCAGGTAGTCGCCCAGGGCGGCGATGGCGGTCCATCTCCAGTGGACCCCTGAGAGGCGGGTCTCGTCGAAGGAGCTAAGGATCTCCGCAGACGGCCCGAGGCGGCCCCCCGCTGCTGCCGGGCGAACGGCTTCCCTCATGTCAACCCCCATCTGTCGGCATCGGGGAGTGAATCCTTTCAAAGGCTAATGAGCGAGACCGGTCCTGTCAAGATTCTGTATTTCCCCGTCAATGGCCACAATGGGTGACGGGCCGCCGGTGGCGCCAGTCACTCTTGACAGCCAGGAGGGCTGAGCCTATCTTCGGGCATAAATCGTTTCATGAGGAGTGGGGCATGGCGAGCACCGGGCTGGTGAAGGAGAGGCTGCGCAACCAGCGGATCGAGCTGGCATCGTGGTCCTTCGGGAACACCGGCACCCGGTTCAAGGTCTTCCCCCTCCCGGGGGCGGCCCGCACCGCCTACGAGAAGGTCGACGACGCCGCCACCGTGCACCACTTCACGGGGGTGGCACCCTCGGTGGCTCTCCACATTCCCTGGGACGCGGTGGACGACTACGTGGACCTGGCCAAGCACGCCGCCTCCCAGGGAATGCGGATCGGGGCCATCAACCCCAACCTCTTCCAGGACGAGGACTACCGGCTGGGAAGCCTCTGCCACCCGGACCCCGCCGTGCGGGCCAAGGCCCTGGCCCACGTCCGTGAGTGCCTTTCCATCGCCGAATCGGTGGGCTCGGGCATCCTCAGCCTTTGGCTGGCCGACGGCACCAACTACCCCGGGCAGGACTCCATGGCAGCCCGCCAGGAGAGGCTCCACGAGGGTCTCCAGGAGATCTACCGCTCTCTGCCGGCGGCAACCCGGCTCCTCCTCGAGTACAAGTTCTTCGAACCCGCCTTCTACCACACCGACGTCCCCGATTGGGGCACGTCCTACAGCCACTGCCTCCGGCTCGGGGAGAGGGCCCAGGTGCTGGTGGACACGGGGCACCACGCCCCGGGCACCAACATCGAGTTCATCGTGGCCTTCCTCCTCGGCCAGCAGCGGCTGGGGGGCTTCCACTTCAACAGCCGCAACTACGCAGACGACGATCTGATGGTGGGCGCCGCCGACCCCTTCGAGCTGTTCCTCATCATGAGGGAGGTGGTGGCGGCGGGGGCCCTCGAGGGCCAGGTGGCCTTCATGCTCGACCAGTGCCACAACATCGAGCCCAAGGTGCGGGCCCAGATCCGCTCCGTCATGAACGTGCAGGAAGCGACGGCCAAGGCGCTGTTGGTGGACGAGCCGGCCCTGGCCAGGGCCCAGGCCGAGGGGGACGTGCTGGGAGCCAACGCCGTGCTGATGGACGCCTTCTCCACCGATGTCAGGCCGCTGCTCGCCGAGCTGCGGGAGGACATGGGTCTCGATCCCGACCCCATGGCCGCCTACCTGCGGTCCGGCCATGAAGGCAGGATCGCCGCCGAGCGCGGCACGGGGAGCCAGGCAGGCCCGGCAGGCTGGGGGTATGCGTAACCGGCCCGGCCCCCCTGACTCCGTGGCCGCCGCCCAGGCGGCCGTGCACCGCACCTGCACCCGCATGGTCGCCGACCGGCTGGTCACCGGGTCAGCGGGGAACGTGAGCATCCGGGTGGGTGACAGGTTGGTGGTCTCGGCCGGAGGGGTGCCCTACGAGTACCTGGAGCCCGGAGACCACCCGGTCATACACCTGGACGACGGCCGGGCCGAAGGGGGAGCCAAGCCGACGTCGGAGATGCCCCTGCACCTCGGGATCATGGGCACCATGGCAGGCGTCTCGGCCATAGTGCACACCCACTCCCGCTACGCGGCGGCCTTTGCCGTCGCCCGCCAGGACATACCGTTCGTGTGCAACGAGAACATCGGCCCCCGCTCCGAGCGCATCCTCGTGACCGAGCCCTATGCCTCACCGGGGAGCCCCGAGCTGGGCGAGGCGGCCGTCAAGGCCTTCGGCCGCCAGCCCGGCAGCCGGGCGGTGCTGCTGGCCAACCACGGGGTGGTGGCCATCGGGGACACCGTGGAGGACGCCTACCTGGTGGCCGCCCAGGTGGAATGGGTGGCCGAGATCGTGTACGTGGCACGCACCCTTGGGGGGGAGCACGTGCTGACGCCCGAGGAGCAAGCCTGGATCGGGCGCAACTACGGCATCGACTTCGCTCGCCCGTCCCCCGGGACCCGGTGAGATCCACCTACCTGGCGGTCGACCTCGGCGCCTCGAGTGGGCGGGTGGTCGCCGGGGAGGTGACCCAAGACGGAATCGGGATGCGGATGGTGCACCGCTTCCCCAACCATCCCGTGGCGCTGCCCGACGGGCTGCACTGGGACGTCCTCGGCATCTTCCGGGAGATCCTCCACGGGCTCGCCCGAGCGGGGCGGGACGTCCGCAGCGTGGGGATCGACGCCTGGGGGGTCGACTACGGCCTCCTCGACCCCGGTGGGTCCCTGCTCGGCCCGCCCTACCACTACCGGGACCGGCGGACCAAAGGCGTCGACCTGCCCATCGACCCCCGTGCCCTCTACCGCCTGACCGGAGTGCCGACACTGCCGATAAACACCTCGGTCCAGCTTTATGCCGCCCGGGCAACGCCGGCCCTGGAGGCGGCCGGGACCCTGCTCCTCATACCCGACCTGCTTTGCTACTTCCTCACCGGCAGCGTGAGCGCCGAGAGGAGCGCCGCCAGCACCACCCAGCTCCTGGACATTGTTACCGGGGACTGGGCAGCAGGGGTGATCGAGGACCTCGGCCTCCCCCGCCGCCTGTTCCCACCCCTCTGCGAGCCCGGCGAGGACGCCGGCCCCGTGCTCGGGGAGGTGGCCCAGGCCACCGGACTGGGAGGCGAGGTGAGGGTGAGGAAGGTGGCTTCCCACGACACCGCTTCAGCAGTGGCGGCGGTGCCGGCCAGGGACCACCGCTTTGCCTACATATCCTGTGGGACCTGGTCGCTCGTAGGGTTGGAGCTCGACCGGCCCGTCCTATCCGAGCCGGCCCGCCTGGCCCGCTTCACCAACGAGGCCGGGCTGGAGGGGACGGTTCGCTTCCTGCGCAACGTCACCGGCCTCTGGCTCCTCCAGGAGGCGGAGCGGTGGTGGCGCCGGCAGGGGGTGCTCGGGGAGGGGGACCGGGAGCGGGTGCTCGCCCTGGCCGCCGGGGAGCCGGGCCTGCGCTCGGTGGTGGACCCGGACCACCCGGATCTCTCCTCCCCCGGGGACATCCCGGGGCGGATCGCCGCCAGTTGCGAGGAGACCGGCCAGCCCCGCCCGGAGGGGCCGGCGGCGACCGTCCGCTGCATCCTCGACAGCCTGGCCCTGGCCTACTCCCGCACCCTGGACCGCGCTGACGAGCTGGCGGGGAGGGAGACCCCGGTGGTCCACCTGGTGGGAGGAGGTGCTGCCAACGGCCTCCTCTGCCAGCTCACGGCCGACGCCTGCCAGCGGACCGTGGTCACCGGGCCGGTGGAGGCCACCGCCGTCGGGAACCTGCTGGTCCAGGCCCAGGCGGAGGGGAAGGTGGGGTCGCTCAGCGCCATGCGTGACCTGGTGGCCGCCTCGGTGGAGCTGCGCACCTACCGGCCGGCCGGTCCGGGGGGACCCTGGCAGGCCGCCGCCCGGAGGCTCGAGGGCTGAGCCGGACCAGGCGACCGGGCAGGTGCAGGACCGGGCCGGCCTGGGCCACCTGGGTGCCGTCACGTGCCCGCTGCCCTGACCGGCCCACGGCCAGGGCCTCGCCGTCGGGGTAGCCTCGCACCATGCCGGTGAGGTGCCCTGACTGCGGATGCCTGATCGAAGGCGGCGTTCGCATCGGCGCGTGCGACCGACCGAACTGCTGCTGCGCCGCCCTCCCGGCCGGCGAAGCCCTCGAAGGGATGGCCGCCGCCCTCCGGGCCGCCTTCGATTCCCGGGACCTCACAAGCTTCGGAGCCCTCCTGGCAGACGGGGCCCGCTGGGGAGAGGACGATGCCCCCAACCGGTGCCGGAGCCGCGCCGAGGTGGCGGCGACCTTCCAGCGCCTGATCGACGACGGCGTTGAGGGCCAGGTAGCGGACATGCAGACGGGGCCGGCCGGGATCCTGTGCCACCTGCGCATCCACTGGCCGGGCCGGGCCAGCCGGTCCGGGCCCGAGGAGGTCTTCCACCTCTACCGGGTGCGCGATGGCCGCATCGTCGAGATCCGGCCCTACGCGGACCGTGAAGCGGCGGAGAGGGACTTGTCGGTCATCTGACCACCACCGGCGATAGGGGCCGAGCCCTGGGCCGCGACAGCCCCTGGCTGGGGAGCAGCCCTCTCAGGGAACTCTCATCTGATCGGCCGGGCGCTCTCATTTGGGCTCCGTAGGGTCATGGCCATGAGCGATGACCCCTCTCCCCACCGTCCTCGTCCAAGCCTGAGCGGCAGGCTCTCTCGCACGACCCGGTTGGCCCTGGTCGGCGGGCTCACCGCAGGCGGCGCCTTCGCCGCGGTGACAGGCATCGCCAGCGCCTCCACCGGGAGCTCGTCATCGACGACCACAGCGAAGGGCAGCACCTCCCCCTCTTCCGGGTCCGGGGGGTCCTCGGGACCGAGGATAGCCCGGCCCCGCCCTCCCGGTGGGCGCCCTGCTCGGAGGGGACCTGGACCGCTGGGCGGCCCTCCCGGGCCCCCGGGTGGCCCTGGAGGGGGCGGGGGGACCATCACCGCCATCGGCACCTCCACCTTGACCCTGCGGACGATGAACGGCACCGAGACGGTGGACACCTCCTCGTCCACCGCCTACACCAAGGAGATGCAGACCATCAAGCGCTCGGACCTCGTGGTGGGCGACGTGGTGCAGGTGGTCGGCACCCCGGCGTCAAGCGGGTCGTCGTCGGCGTCGACGCCACCCCCGCCCGGGACGGGGACGGTGAAGGCCACCCAGGTCAGTGTGATCGAGCCGACCTTCATGGGCCGGGTCACGGCGGACAGCAACGGGACACTCACGCTGGTGGGCCCGAACGGCCAGCTGCTCACGGTGAGCACCGGCGCTTCGACCCGGTACTACAAGGGGAGGACCCGGACCAGCTCGTCGGCCATCTCGATCGGGAGCCACGTCACGGCGGAGGGGGCCCAGACCGGCCTCACCCACCTGAACGCCGATGTGGTCGCCGTGGCGCCCCCGCCACCTGCCCCCGGGCGGGCCCCGTCCCCGCCATCGGGAGCCAGGTCCTCGGGCCGCTCGTCGTCGGGCTCCTCTTCCAGCACCGGCTCGGCTTCCTCGTCCGGCCAGTCGTCGTCCCGCTCGGTGCAAGGCAGCTGAGGAGGAGGGACGTCCCGGTCCCGGGTGGGCGGGGGGCCGCCGCCCCCGCCCACCTGCTGGAGCGCCCCGGGTGGCCGCCCCGGGGCGGGCTCACCGGGCCCCCGGTCCGACCACAGGGTACGGACCGGGGCCGGCGAGCTCCACGGTCGATATGTCGTCCGAGCCGTTGGGAGGTCGCATGGCCAACTCGCTGTTTCGCCGCCGGGCTCCTCATGCCGACCAAGCCCCGCGGGCACGCTCAGCCCCCACGCAAGGGGGGCTCGCTGATCAAAGCGTCTGGGCCGCCCCGCGAGAGCCGAGGGGAGGGGTAGGGCCAGTGCTGGTGCGCGCTGATGGACGGGTGGCGTCATTGGCGCCGGGGACCGCCACACGGATCGGCCGGGCCCGAGTGGACATCTGCTTCGTGTTCGACACGACCGGCTCGATGTCGGACAAGATCAAGGGGTTGGTAGCCGCCATGTCGAGCCTGGTCTCGGACCTGGCCACCCTGGAGCTCGACTGGCGGGTCACGACGGTCCCCTTCGGGGACCTGACCGTGGTGGGAGATCGCATCGAGGCCCGCATGGGCTTCGTCGCCACGCACGCCGAGGCGCAGGCCCAGTTGCGGGCCATGCCCCGCTTCTCGGGGGGCGGCAACCAGGGCGAGTCGTCGATCGAGGCCATGCTGGTGGCCCTCGAGCGCCCGTGGCGACGGGGAGCGGTCAAGATAGTGGTCCTCCTCACCGACGAGCCGGCCCTGGTGTCGCCGGCGGCACGACCGGAGATGGTTGCGGAAGCCTTGCGTGCCCTCGACGCGGTGTGCTTCGTCGCCTCGCCCGACCTGCCGTACTTCCGGTCGTGGGCCGTCGAGAACTGTGGGCGCTGGGTGCCAATCGGGCCGTCCATGGACACGGGTGCGCTGTTCGCGCTTCTGCAGGGAATGGTCTCTGAAGTAGCGACTGTCGCCGCTGACGTGCACCAGCTGGCCGGGGGCTCTGTCCACCGCTATCGAGAGCTCACTGACGGGTCCGGCTCCCCGCCGCGCTGAACCGGGGGTCGACGGCGTGGGCGGCTACCGAGACACCATCCCTGACCACTACCAGGTGCTGGGGATCACCCCAGATGCCACGAAGGCTGAGATACGCGCTGCCTACCGGCGAGAGGCGCTGCGCTGGCATCCCGACACCAACCCAGATGCGTCGGTGAGCGCTCACATGGCCGCGATCAACGAGGCCCGCTACGTGCTGATCGATCCCGCCAGACGGGCGGCCTACGACCGCTGGCGGCGGGCCGCGGAGCCGCCCCGGCCGCGTCTCGAGCCCGCAGCGGTGGATTTTGGCACCCTGGGCGTCGTCAGACGGGAGACGGTCGTGGCCGTGCGGGTCCTCAACGACGGCGGGACACCCTCCACGGTGCGGGTCGAGCCCGAGAGCGACGCCTTCTGGGAGTTGCTCGGCGTACGTGGAGGGTCCTCGCCGGAGGAGGTGGCGGTCCTGGAGGTGGCAGCCCACCCCGAGGAGGCCGCACCAGGGCCACGGCGCTCCCGCCTGACGGTACTGCTCGACGACCGCCCCGCCGAGCTGTTGCTGACGGCCAGGGTCCTTCCGTCCCTGGATGAATCCCTGCACAGGCGGGACAGCTCTGCCTTCGTCACGGGGCCGACGCCGGGGAGGTGGCCGAGGCGATCCCGCCCGGCGCTTGTCCTCGCTCTCGGCTCGGCCCTGGCAGCAGCGCTCATGCTTTGGCCGGGAGCGCCGGGCACCTCCCTGGTCGGCAGACCACTCCCGGGCACTTCGAGGGGCGGCGTCGTGCACTCGCTCCCTGGTCCGGCCAGTGGTGGAGGACCGTCGCCCCGGCCAGCCCCTGCGACACCTCCCCAGCGCATCGACGCCAACGGCCTATGGGCCCGGAGGTCGTCCTCCTCGACCCCCGACAGTCCCCGTCATCCTCCAAGGGCGGGGAACCCCGGCACCGCCAGGCCCACCTCCAAGGTAAGGGTAGAGATGGGACCGATGGAAGCTCAAAGACCGCCGCCCCAGTCACCAGAGCCGGGAGACCTACGGTGAGCCCACCGGACAACCGGCCCACCGCCGAGCGCGTCGCAGCCGGCCTTCCGGGACTGCACCGCCCCGGCCCCGCTCCTAAGCTGCTGGTGGTCGACGACGAGCCGGCGATCACCAGCTTCTTGCGCATGGGGCTGGCCCGCGCCGGCTACGAGGTGACGGTGGCCTCCGAGGGCACCGAGGCCCTGGCCGCGGCCGGCCGGGAGCGCTTCGACCTCGTCATCCTGGACGTCATGCTGCCCGGCATGGACGGGGTACAGCTGTGCCGGCGCCTCCGGGGCAACCGGGACCTGGCCATCTTGATGCTCACCGCCGCTGACGCTGTGCCCCAGCGGGTGGCCGGCTTGGAGGCCGGCGCCGATGACTACCTGGTAAAGCCGTTTGACTTCACCGAGCTGGTCGCCCGGGTGCGGGCCCTGTTGCGCCGCTCCCATCCCGACCAGGCGGCTGTGCTGTCGGCGGGCCCGTACTGCCTCGATGACCGCGCCGCCCAAGTGACTCGCGACGGCTCCCCCGTGGAATTGTCCCGACGCGAGTACGACCTGTTCAAGCTGTTCCTGCGTCATCCCGGCCAGGTCCTCACCCGGGACGTCATCTTGGACCAGGTGTGGGGCTATGGCTTCTTCGGCGATGCCAACGTCGTCGATGTGTACGTCCGCTACCTGCGCAACAAGCTGGACCCCGAGCGCCGCCACATCCGAACGGTCCGGGGACTCGGCTACAAGCTCGTGGTGTAACGCTCCCCGTCGTGGCCAGGCCCCCCGAGACAGCACCCACCGCAGCCAGGGGTCGGGCCCCCAGGTGGCGCCAGCTCACCCTGCGCCGGCGCCTCACAATCGGCTTGCTGGCCTTGTTGGCGTCGCTCATCGCCGGGGTGGGGATCGCCGAGGTCCTGGTGCTGGGCCACGTCCTCTACGCCCGCAGCGCCTCAGGCCTGCGCACCGAGCTGGCCCTGCTTGCCGCCGGGGCCCCTCCATCCCCGCCCGGAGGGCCAGGGCGCACCACCTCCGTGTCAAGGAGCTGTCGCGGCTTCGGGACCCGAGCGGCATTGCCACCACTCCCCGGGCCGAAGGGCCGGCCCCGGGGCCGCACCCTGGGACCGGGAGGGGCCGCCGAGGTGGCCCAGGTGCTGGCCCAGCGGGGTGTTGCCAGCGCCGTGGTGGGGCCCAAGGGCACCATCCTGGCCTGTGCCAGCGCCGTTGGCACCGCCGGCCAGGGCGCCTTCGCCGTTCCCGCCAGCGTCGTCGACTCGGTGGAGAAGGCAAGGTTGGGAAGCAGCTATGTGACCCTCCACTCCGGGGGCCAGCACCTCCTGGCCATCTCCCAGCCCGCCGGCGCCGACACCGCCATCCTCGTCACCAGCCTGGCCGGGGACGATGCCGCGGTGTCCACCGTCGTGGCCGTCACGGTCATCGCCGGCCTGGGCGCCCTGGCCCTCGCCATCGCTCTCAGCCGGCCCCTGCTCCGCTCGGGCCTCGCCCCCCTCACCAGGGTGGCTGCCACCGCGGACGCCATCGCCGCCGGGGACCTCGACCGGCGGGCCGGCCTGGAGCGAAGCGAGGACGAGGTAGGGCGTCTCGGGGCAGCCTTCGACGCCATGGTCGACCGGCTGGGGGCCAGCCTGGAGGAGCGCAGCGCCCTGGTCGAACGCCTCCAGGCCCGGGAGGAGACCATGCGCAGGTTCCTGGCCGATGCCTCCCACGAGCTGCGCACCCCCCTCACCGCCATAAGGGGGGCGGCCCAGGTCCTCCGCATGGGTGCCGCGGACGACCCCGAGGAGCTCGGCGAGGCCCTGGGCCACATCCAGGCCCAGGCCGAGCGCATGTCCCGTCTCGTCTCCGACCTCCTCCTGCTCTCCCGACGAGACAGCGGGGCGCCCGGCCGCCCCCACCGCTCGGTCGACCTCGGCGGCCTCATCGCCGGCGAACGGCCCCAGTGGGCCGCGCTGTGCCCACAGCACCCCCTCCGAGTGGACACCGAGGCCGCCTGGGTGAGCGCTGATCCCGACGCCCTGGTCCGCCTGTGCGCCAATCTGGTCGACAACGCCGCCAAGTACAGCCCCCCCGGATCGCCCATCCACATCTGTGTCCGACCCTCCAACGGGCGCGCCGAGCTGGTCGTGGCCGACCGCGGACCGGGCATCCCCGCAGCCGAGCGACCCTTGGTCTTCGAGCGCTTCTACCGGGGTGACCCCGCCCGCTCGCGCTCCACCGGAGGATCGGGGCTGGGCCTAGCCATCGTGGCCGCCATCGCCGCCGACCACGCCGGCACCGTTGCCGCCGAGGAGAACGAGGCGGGTGGCACCAGGATCGTCGTCAACCTGCCCTCGTCCCTCCCCGCCACCCCAGGGGAGCCGGCTGTCACCAAGAACAGTGACCACCCTGAGCACCCCGGTGCTGGTCCGTGAGCTCCCAGCATCACCCCGGATGGCCCATCAGGGTTGGGCTGGGTTGCCCTGCTCCATGGTCGCCCACTGGGCGGCGTTGCGCAGCCGTTCACCTGCGGGGCTTCTCGGCCCGCCTGTTCATCGGCACCGCCTTGGCGCCTTCGCCGTCAGCTACGTGGACGACGTGGCCAATGAGTGAATATCCAACGAGGGTGGGTGCCGGCAAGCAGTCGGCGAGAGTCGTTCCACGCCTTGGTGCCGAGCGGCTCGACCGGCAACGGAGCCGGCTTGCCGCCAGCAAGTCGGTAACCCCACCCAAAGCCGGCTACGGGCTCCAGGACACGAGACCGGACCAGGTCCGGGATGGCAACAAGGAACGTGGACGCACGCCAGATGCCGTCCGGATGGTGCGGGTTCGCCGGAGCGTCATAGAATGAAGGCAGATAGCCGAAAGCCAGCATGGGCACTCCGTCACTGCCCAGACACGCTGGCAGATCTACCTCGGCAATGACCGCACGCTTGGCCGATTCCGTACGACGTATGGTCTGCACCCACCCGAAATAGCAGTGGTAGCCCTGCCCTCGAAGCCGACCGCCGCCCTGACAACCGGAAAGCCGATCAACTGGGCCAACTCCACTCCGCCAGCGAGTAGGTCGAAACCCAAGGCCCCCGGCTCCTCGACGGTCCCGTATTCGACAAGCACACGACCCGTGCCGCCTCGATAAGAGAAGGGCAAACTCATGGCCGACCCCACCGGAACCCCACCATATCTCCGGCCAACCGCCCGACGAGCCACCCATCAGCTCGGGATCTGGGCCAGACTTGGGCCGCGGCCCGTCCCGGCCGTTGCCCGAGGAGGGAGGATGACGTCGCCATGACCGAGACGACGACCAAGAGAGTGCCTCAGTCCGAGCCGACCCTGCGCCGGAGCATCTCGTGGGGGCCGATGATCGTCATCGGTGTGGGGGGCGCGGTGGGCACAGGAGCGCTCTTCAGCGGTGTGGCCATGGCGGCAATCGCCGGGCCGGCGATGATCATCTCGTGGCTCATCGGCGCCATCATCTACTCCTTCATCGGCGTCACCTACGTCGACATGAGCGCCCGCTTCCCCGAGGCGGGCGGGCCAGCCCGTTACGCCCTCTACACCCACGGGGCCCTCGCCAACCTCATCAACTCCGTGGGGAGCCTCGTCTGGTACATCTTCATCCCCGTGGTGGAGGCTGTCGCCACCGTCGAGGGCATCTCCCACTTCGACGCCGGGCTGCTCAACGCCAAGGGCGATCCCAGCACCGACGGGGCCCTCGTCGCCCTCGGCCTGGTGCTGCTCTACATACCCATCAACTATTACGGGCTGCGGGTCTTCTCCCGGATCACCAACGTCCTCGGCACCGCCAAGGTCATCCTGTTCGTGCTGCTCGCCATCGGGTTCATCGTGGTGCTGGGCCGCGCCGCCAACTTCACCTCCTACGGCGGATTCACCCCCTTTGGGACCAGCGCCATTTTCGCTGCCGCCCCGACAGCGATGTTCGCCTTCGGCGGCATCCGGGTGATCCCGGACTTCGCCGAGGAGGCGGTCAGCACCCGGACCTTGAAGATCGGGATCCTCTACACCCTGGCCATCCAGTTCTTCGTCTACATCATCTTCGCCGTGGCCCTCATCGCCGGCATCAGCTGGAGCACGCTCTCGGTGAAGGTCGGAGCGTGGCCGGCGCTGACCAAGGTGGCCGGCAACCCGTTCATCGTCCTCAGCACCAACCGGGGAGTGGGGTGGCTGCTCAGCGTGGCCGTCATCGTCGGGATCCTCGGCCCCGGCGTGGTCGGCTACGTGTACCAGGGCGCCGGCTCGAGGGTGCTCATGTCCATGGCACGCACCGGCTACGTGTCCAGGCGCCTGCAGCGCGTCGACCGGCGCCACGAGATCCCCGGCCTCGCCCTCATCGTCGTCGCCGTCGTCGGTGCCATCCTCGCCCTGCTCACCGCCCCGGTGCCCAAGATCTACAGCCTCATCAACGACGCCGTGGTGGGCGGGTACATCTCCTTCGGGGCGGTGCCCGTCGCCATGCTCTCCTTGCGTCGGCAGAAGGGCGAACGGCTCTCCCCCGGCACCATCATCCTCGGCGCCCTCGGCTTCGGCGGCGCATCGCTCGTCGTCTACTGGTCCGGATGGCCATCGGTGCCCTACGCGGTGGTCCTGATCGCCGTGGGCGTCATCGCCATGGGCCTGTACCACCGCTCGGGCGGTCTCCGCCACGCCATCTGGTACGGCGTCTGGGTCCTGTTCCTCACCCTCATGTCCGGCATCGGCAGCGTCGGCAAGCTGGACATCGTCTCGTTCGACGTCGGTTCGATCATCGTGGCGGCCGTGTCCATGCTGCTCATCCTTCCCTGGGGCGTGCGCTCCCGCCTTCCCCGCCTCGGTGCCGTCGACGCCACCGACGCGGGCGGCGTCAGGGACCAGGCCTAGGGCTTCCAGGCGCAGGGTCGAGGTAACAACGGGCCCCTGTGGTTGATGGTCATGCTGCCTTCTTCTTCGTGTAGGTGTCGAGCACCTCTGCGGGCGTCCGGCCCCTCATATAGTCGCCGTGGTTCCGCCGGCGGCGGTGGTAGGTGGCGAGGAACGAGTCGGCCTCGTGCTGGACCTGGCGGATCGAGCTGAAGCGGCGGCGGTGGAATGCCGGTCGCCAGCACTCCTCGAGGATCGTGCCGTGGAAGCGCTCATAGACGGCGTTGTGGTTCGGTGAGCGTGGCGGGATGCGCACGTGCTCGAGCCCTTTGGCGGCGAGGTGGGCCCGGAAGCCGGAGGCGACGTACTCCGGGCCGTTGTCGCTCAAGATCGCCCGCACGCCGTAGTGCAAGAAGGACGCCCAGGACTTGGCTACCGGCCCGACTCCCGACGCCGCCGCCCCGAGGGCGTCGGAGGTCTGCTTGTCATGGCGGCCCTGGACCTGGCGCCTGCAGTCGGCGCAGTGGC
>Ga0209061_1000786_pt1 | contig 68537 bp, 54 predicted proteins | sample Coa_R1_10_FD_187157 | JGI IMG/M metagenome (GOLD analysis project Ga0209061, IMG submission 187157) | Surface soil microbial communities from Centralia Pennsylvania, which are recovering from an underground coalmine fire - Coalmine... | ecosystem: Environmental > Terrestrial > Soil >... | reverse complement strand
CGAGGCTGCCTTAGCGCAGCTTGTCGAGCGCGTGTATCCCGAACTGCGCCGCATGGCGCGCCGTTATTTGAAAAACGAACGCCAGGCCAACACTCTTCAAGCCACAGCATTGGTTCATGAGGTTTACCTCCGCCTGGTGGATGTGACCAAAGTGGAGTGGCGCGAGCGCGCACAGTTTTTTGGGATGGCGGCGCAGATGATGCGGCGCATTCTGGTGGACGCCGCGCGCGCACGCGGCGCGGATAAGCGCGGCGGCAGCGCTGTGAAAGTGAACCTCGATGAAACAGCACTCCTATCAAAAGCGCCGAACCAAGCCATTGTGGCTTTGGACGAGGTTTTAACGGCCTTCTCAGAGATTGCTCCGCGACAGGCAAAGGTCGTAGAATTGCGCTATTTTGGCGGCTTAACCGAAATGGAAATTGTGGTGGCGCTGAAGGTCTCGGAGCGCACCGTCAGACGTGACTGGGAATTCGCCAAGGCTTGGCTATTACATGAGTTGGACCGTAGGAAAGAGCAACCCACAGTACATGAACCGCGAGCGTTTCCAGCAGATTGAAGAGCTATTCCACGCGGCTCGCGAAAGAACCGCCGAGGAGCGCGCGGCACTGTTGGCCCAGGCTGATCCCGAATTGCGCCACGAAGTGGAGTCGCTCCTCGCTCAGGCTGATGCCGACGGTTTTTTGGACCGGCCTGCAATCCAGAACACGCCTCAATTGTTGGGCGATTCGACACTCATCGAATTGCCACTGGACACGAGCTTGGGGAAATACCGAATCGTAAGTAAGCTCGGCGCGGGAGGAATGGGCGTCGTCTACAAGGCCGAGGATACCCGCCTCGGCCGCTTCGTCGCCTTGAAATTCCTCCCCGATTGGACTGCCCGCGACCAGCAAGCACTCGACCGTTTCCAGCGGGAAGCCCGCGCTGCCTCCTCGCTCAATCATCCCGGAATCTGCACGATCTACGAAATCGGCGAAGAAGGCGGGCGCGTTTTCCTCGCCATGGAATACCTCGAAGGAGAAACTCTGCGGGACAAAATCGCCGGCAAGCCAGTGCGCATCGAGTTGCTGATGGAATGGGGCGCTCAGTTAGCCGATGCGCTGGCTGCAGCGCACTCCCGCGGCATCATCCATCGCGACATCAAGCCTGCAAATCTATTCATCACGCGAACAGGACAGGCAAAGGTCCTCGATTTTGGCTTGGCCAAGATGCACGCCCATTCCGTGAGCGTTAGCACGTTGGCCACAAAGAATCTGGCGAAAGAAAGGCCCAACGAGATGCTTACCAGTCCGGGCTCGAGGGTAGGCACGGTCGCATATATGTCTCCCGAGCAGGCTCGCGGTGATGAGCTGGACGCGCGCAGCGATTTGTTCAGCTTTGGCGCTGTGCTCTATGAAATGGCTACGGGGCAGCGCGTCTTCGACGGGCAGAGCGATGCGGTCGTGTTCGAAGCCATTTTGAACCGCATTCCCCCTCGGGTCGAGCAACTGAACCCATCTCTGCCACACCGGCTCGGCCAGATCATCGAGAAGACACTGGAGAAGGATCGCGAACTGCGTTGCCAGTCCGCCGCCGAGCTGCGCGGAGATTTGAAACGCTTGCGTCGCGATTTGGAGCGCGCACGGCAGCCGAAGACGGATTCCTCCTCGGTGCCGAGGTCCCGCATCCTCGGTGCGGCTAACGCGCAAGAAAGCGCTGTCGCTGCACAGAGTAGCACGCTGCGGATGAGCCCGTGGATCTGGGCAGCGGGTGTGACGATTGCCGTGGTGTTTGCAATAGCAGGGATTGCTGGGAGAGTGTTCTTTGAGCGCGCCACCGCCCCTCCGCGCGTGGTGCGCATCGAGCCCCTGACCCACGATGGCCGAGTCAAAGCTAACGAGGTTGGGCCGACCCCTTTGGTGACCGATGGCGAGAGAATCTACTTCACGGAACTTGCCGGCGTGGTGCCGTTGCTATCGCAGGTGTCCGCCAGCGGCGGCGAGGTTCTCACCTCTCCAGCGCCGTTTCCGCAAATCTATCCAACATCAATTTCCGCCGACGGCTCGTCCTTGCTCATGGGCGGCACGGCGGAATACGCCCAGGACATGCCCTTTTACGCCGTGGAGCTGCCGGGGGGAACCCCGCGGCGACTGGATGATTTCGAGGCGCAAGACGCGGCATGGTCGCGTGACGGAAAACAACTCGTTTACGCCGCAGGTCGAGATCTTTACGTGGCCTCGTCGGACGGCAGCAGCGCACGGAAACTGATCTCCGCCGATGACACGATTTTTTGGCCGCGGATTTCTCCAAGCGGAAAAGTCATCCGGTTCGGCACGGGTTTTTTCAAAGAAAACAGCAAGTTGTGGGAAGTTCGTGCGGATGGGACTGGATTGCGCGAGATAGCGGCCCAGGTTCCAGACGCGTGCTGCGGCGACTGGTCTCCAGACGGAAAGGAATTTTATTTTCAGGGCTTGGCTGATGAACTGTCGAGCATCTGGGCGCTCGCGGCGGGCAGCAACAAGTCGGTGCAGCTGACCAACGGGCCCTTGAGCTTCCGCACACCCGCGGTTAGCCCGGACGGGAAGAAAATCTTTGTCGTGGGCGAGGAACAGCGCGGCGAATTAATGAAGTACGACACGAAAACGAGCCAGTTCTCCCCGTTTCTTGAAGGAATCTCGCCTGATTGGGTAGCCTTCAGTCGCGACGGCCAATGGCTGGCCTACACCACACTTCAGGACGGCATCCTTTGGCGCGAGCGCCTGGACGGCACCGACAGGCTTCAACTGACGTTCCCGCCCATGCAGGCGACTATGGTGTACTGGTCGCCAGATGGAACGAAGTTGGCCTTCTCAGGCCGTATGCCCGGAAAGCCGTGGAACATTATGGTGGTGAACTCCGATGGCAGCGGGCTGGAAAAGGTACACCCGGAGAACGTGATGCAGAATGACGCAAGCTGGTCGCCCGACAGCCAGCATGTGACCTTCGATTATCCGCTCGGCTACATGCATGCCCAGCGAGGTCAGTTCGAGGGAATCAAGACCGTGGATCTGCACACACATCAAGTAGTGTCCTTGGCTGGCTCGGAGGGGCTCTTCGGCGCGATGTGGTCGCCCGACGGTCGCTATCTTGTCGCCATCACGGCCGACGCCTTGGGCTTGCAAATGTATGACAAAAGCGCTGCAACCTGGAGGAAGATTACTACCGCTGAGATTAACTTCGAGCAGTGGAGTCGCGACAGCCAGTACCTTTATTTCGATACGCTGGGAGCCGACCCGGCATTTTACCGCGTACACGTGCCTGACCTAGAAGTTGAACGCGTCCTCAACCTCAAAGGGTATCGTCGTCCGTTCGGCTTCATCGGTGCCTACAGCGGCCTCGCCCCAGATGGCTCCCCGCTGATTGTGGACGACGTCGGCTGGCACGAAATCTACGCCCTGGATTTGTCCCCGCAATGAATCGAGAGATTCCAGTTTAGCTGCCCGCGCACATCAAGGCAGCGGCAGGGTTTCAGAGAATCCTCGACCATCGCGGCATCGTGGTGAACGAACCCATCGGCGACCTGGCGCATTTGCAGATTGGCCGCGCGTAGGCATTCAACGCAACCCTCCCAAGGCACGGACGCCCAGGCTGCTCGCGCCAAAGCCCGCGCTGCCTTTCAGGATTTCCTCACGTTGCGGAAAGATGCCGACCCGGACATTCCGATCCTCAAGCAAGCGAAGGCCGAATGCGCAACAAAGCTACCGTAAGCTGATAGTTGCACAGGTCGTCGGCTAAAGCTATTCCTTGCGGTTGCGAATGGTTGTGAATTTGAGGAGGATTTTTGATCCTTCCAAATCCCGTAAGTGACGCCAGGACGATGGCTTAGGGATTTTTTACTTGCTGGTTCGGGACCAGGAGGTCGGTGGTTCAAATCCACTCGCCCCGACCATCTAACCCAAAATAAATCAATTGCTTCTAACTTCCAACTTCTACCGCATTTGCGGAATTGGGAACATTTGGGAACAAAACCGCGTGTTCTAGCCGTTTCATGGCGTCCCGTTGCCATCCGGGAAGCACATGCGTGTACCCAAGCGTGGTCTGTAAGTCCGAATGTCCCAGAATTGCTTGCGTCACGCGCAATGGCTCACGTTGATGGAGCAGGGTTGCGCTTGTGTGACGTAAGTCATGCCAACCCACCTTCGGAAGTCCGAGCCGTTCACAAGCGGGATGAATAATTCGCTTGAGAACATTCTCAGGACGCAATGGAGTTTTCCCGTTTTTACTCGCAAATACCAAGTCCTCCGGCGCAGCATTCTTCTTTCCTTTGAGCTGAACGAAAAACTGTTCGAGAATCGCACTCATCGGAAGATTACGAAAGCTGCTCCGAGTCTTTGGTGAACTGAAGTGACCGTCGTACACGGATTCGCGCACGTGGATCAACTTCTGCTCGAAATCAACGGCGCTCCAACGCAAAGCGAATAGCTCGCCCCGCCGCATCCCTGTCAGAACTGCGATCAAAACCATACTCCTACACGGCTCTCGCAACTCTGCGATTAACTGCTGGATTTGGTCGGGAGTCAAGGCAATCGGCTCATGCTTGGAAATGCGCGCCGGAAGTCGAACGCCAGTTGCGGGATTCTGTTCAACGTATCCCCATTCAATCGCCGTGGAAAAAATCTTGCTAAGGCAGTTTTTTACCAAAGCGACCGATTTAGGGGAAAGCCGCTGCCCGATCTGCGCTACGAACGTTTGCACCATTTGGCGAGTGATCTCTGTCAGCTTGAACTCGCCAAAATAAGGGAACAGGTATTTGCGAAGCAGATAGGCATAGCCGCGACTGGTTGAATGTTTGAAGGTGGGAAACAGATTCGGTTGCCACTGTGTTTCTACGAATTCACCAAAGGTCATGGTGGTTTTTGGCCGATAGATTCCGAGATTTATCGGCCTTAACTGAGACTCCACAAGCCGCTGTGCTACGCGCCGGGTGGGAACTTCCGCAAGCGATCCCACGATGAGAGACCGATTGACCCTCGCGATTTGTCCGTCCGGCAGCATTACGTCCTCGCGGTAGCGAAGCACCCAAACCTTTCGTTTCTTGCCACGAATAAACAGACACCCTTGCTGGTATCTGCGACGAGCCACGCGAAACGCTCCTTTCTCTGTGGCTCGCCTTGCCCTTTGTTCGGGCGACAGTGTACGGCTTGTTTCTTCTACCAGCAAGCCTTACCTCATTCGGGTTGGATTGGACCCGGTGTTTGCCCAGGCTGGCTTCGGGGATTTTGTTCGGCGAACAAGTCTCGAATTACAAGAACTGCCAGAACGACACCCAAAGCGATCCAAAGTGCTCCGACAACTGTGATTCCGATCTCTTCGTTCATTGCCGTTCCTCCCATGAGACGATTGCATCGCAGCCCTTTTGCGGACAGCGAAAACCCTTGAAACTGCCGTCGAATCCGCTTGTCCTAATTAGCTTTCGTTCTGCCCAGAATTTGTTTCCGCATTCCGAGCACGTCAGGCGATAACGGCGCTCCATTTCTCCGAGGCGCACGAACAAGCTTTTCTCGTTGCGCTCAACTAAACGGTTGAACTCGGTGATTCCGGCGGGTCCGCGCACAAACACTTGAACGCCGCACGGATCGCACGTTATGTACGGCTTGTTCTTTTTTGTGAGCCGGACTTCCCGAGAACACGAACAAACTGGACACGGGAATTTCGACCTTGTAATGGTTGCCATTTGTTTGCGCCTCGCGCGGAGCGCCTCCTTGACCTCGAATGCCATTCCGCCGATGTACATAATAAGCCTTGTTGTTGGGAATACAGGGTTTGCGGCGGGACTGAACCAAGGGGTTCAAGATGAAGTTAACACAGAATTCTGGCGCTTTCACCATGACTTAACGTAAAATGTGGCTAGTTTTTTCGGGAATTAACGTAAAAATGCCAAAGCGCAAAAAGCGTACACGAGCACGAAAGAAGAGGCTTGACACGAAATCGGGCGAGAAACCCCCAAACCCCAAAGCCTCGCTCTCGATTTCTTCTCTTGGGATCGAACAGCAAGGCGAGGATTCCGAGCAAGATTATCTCGATGCCGCGAATGAGCTACTCAATCTGGCCCAGAAGCCAAAGCGAGGCCGCCGCACCACAGCCGACAATTTTCTTCTAGGCGCTCGCAACGGCTGGCTCTATTTCTTCGAAGGATTCTGGCACGAGATCGGATGGTCCCTGCTTCAAATTCGGGAACGCGGAACCAGCACCATCGAAGAAATCCGAAGCGTATTTGAGCCTGTCCAAACAAAGGCCAGCGGCCAACTGGCGACTTCCTTCCTGCGCGGCTCACCACAACCGAGCGAAGGTAAAGAACTGCGATCCAACAGAAAAAGGCTTTCGAAACTGCACATCGAAATTCGGCGAATGCAAAACGAACGCCAGGACCTTCAGACCAATTGCGGATATACTGAAACCGCCCTGAAAGATGTGGACGAACAATATCGGCACGCAATTAAGGAAGAATTGGACGAGAAGAGACGTTGCTTGCTGGAATTGACCCAGAAGTTGCAGAGCGCGGAAGATGAGAGCAAGCATCTGGAAGAGACCATTTGCAATCAAGAAAGCCATTTCTATTGCTCGCAACTGCTCGCTTTTCTTTGCAAAGGGAAATACGCCGTAAAACCGCAGCCTCTCGCGAATTCTCTAGCAGGCTCGCCGTATATGGGCTGGCGGCAATCGCTCGCTCGATGTTCAAAGATGGCGAGAAGCTCCGCGTACGTGCAATATCCCTACGGCATCTTGCAGGCCATTCTTAAAATATGGAAACGCCGGACCAAGAACGCGCAGCTTTCGACCGTTGATTTGTTTCAAATGAAAATTCGAAAATTACCCAAGAAAAACGAGTCGCGCACGTATCTCGCGGAGGACTGGCGCGATCTTCGCATGGCAATTGAGCAGTGCTCAAAAGAAGGGCACAGTGAAGATTTTATGCCGTATGCGATTACCGGAGCATTTGTGAAGAATCGATCACGTCCTAAGAGCCACGCCGAACAGATTTTGGAACAGCGGGAAAAGCTTACGTGACGTAACGTATGTAACGTAACGTTGGAAGGTTCAGCTCAGAGTTTCCCCATCGGGGAATGCCATCGCGCCCGCAGGATGACTGTGGGCTTTGTATTGAACTTACTTCTTTATTTCACGATGACGGTGAGTTGAACAGTTCGCGTCACTCCGCCTGCCGACCCAGTCACAGTGAAATCATAAGTGCCTGCCGCTGTTCCTGAAGTTCCGCCGGAACCGCGCGATCCGCCTCCGCAGCTTACGAAGAAGAATGCACTGGCCAACAGTAGAAGAAGCCCAAAACTCCGGCGCGTCCCATACTTCGTTGGCACTTTGTCCAGGCTGAACGCAAACGCAAAGAGCGCAACTCCCAAAATGATGAGCCACATGGACAGCAATGGAGTCCGGGGCTTCCAAGGTAATCGAGTTGGAAGCACAAGCCCACCGGACGGTGCTGTACTGGTGACAGTAACCTGGAAAGCGTTTGCCGGGCCTGGATTCATGTTTATAGAAGGAGGGTTAACGACGCAACTTCCCAGTTGTATCCAGCCAGTGCAACTGAGAATTGCACTCGTTTGAAGATTATTGGATACGGCCTGAAGTGGGAAGACGGCAGGCGTGCCAGGGCTAATAGTCACCGTAGTCGATCCGCCCGTTGCAGCCTGCAACGAAAAATCCCCCACGTTCACGGAAAGTTGAAGAGTTTGCGGCGAACCAGCAGCATTGTCGGAAACTGTCAGAGTGCCGTTTGAGGTCCCAACAGAAATGGCATTAAACGTGACTGAAATCGCGCAGGAACTGTTTGGCGTGAGGCTGCTCCCGCAATTGTTGGACTGAGTGAATGTGCCGTTCGCTCCCGACTTTATGTCGATTCCGGTGATGTCAAGCGTGGCCGTGCCCGAATTGTAGACTTGGAAAGCTTGCAGTTCTGTCTGCCCAACAACCGCCGTTTGAAAACTCAGAGAACTTGGACTGATTGTAATGCCCGGCGCTGGCGGAGGCACGTAAGGAACCGTGATAGTTTCGGGAACACTGAGGGTTGTGTCGGCATTCGAGGCGACGACGTTGAAAGAATATTGTCCCGCCGCGATGCTGGGATCAGCCCGAACACTGAAGTCTGAAGGGCTATAGATGCCGCTTTGAACAGTTACCGTGCTTAGGCCATCCATAAACTGGCAACTGAGACCCACCGGTAGATTCAGGCATGAGATCTGGAATGTTCCAGCAGCATCGCCAATCGCTTGAATGCTTGCCTCCCAGAGTTCCGAGATACTGCCGGGCTGAACAGTATCCAACGGCGGAGGCACGACCGTTAGCGCGAAAGGATTGGTCCTGGGCGGCGCAGGGAAGTCGTAAACGGTTTCGCTCTCACCGTTAGATTGGGCCATTATAGAGAACCAGCGATTCTGAGCGATAGTAGGAGCCAACGTAAATGGGGCCTGAATAGAAAGGCTGCCTGCAGAGATTACCGCCGAAGGCGGAACTTGCACATTGGGATCGCTGGCAGAAAGCAGTACGGTGGTGTTGCTCGATGAAGCGGCATTCAGCGAGATATCCAGAACCCCCTGATCATTCAACACTGGGATTTCGTCGAGCTGTATTTGAAACACCGGTGCGGAACTGCTCGGCAAGATGTGATAAGAAGCGGAGTAATTTGGCGCTTGGATAAAAGCTGCATGGCCATCGCCAAACATATTTTCTGCGGCAGTGTCCGGTGCAATTACGATGCCGAGCGGATAGGTGTCGTAGGCCGGTGAAAATGAGCCGTCACCGTTTCCGACTAAGAATTGAGCATAAGCGGGACCTTGTTCGTTTGATTGCCGCTGGAACAGCGCTATATCTGTATTGCCGTCGCCATTGAAGTCTCCGATGTACGGCAGAATAATCTGGTCATTGGGCGCGTTTGAAGCGGTGTTACCGAAAAAAGTGTCGAAATCCCCTGCAAATGGCGTATAGGTATGGGCGAGCGAAAAGCTTCCGTCCGGTTGCCCGAGATAAATGCTTACCACTGGGGGAGCGGTCCCTGGAGCGTATTCGTTATCTTGACTTCCGCTGGCAATATCAATTACATCCAGTCTGCCGTCGTGATTCAAATCCCGCATGGTCATGGCGTATAAGCTCTGGATCACATCCCGTGGAGCTTGGAATGTCCCATCGCCGTTACCTAAGAATTCCAAAAGGTCTTTGCCAGTTGGCGGGGGACCGTAAACGTTATTCCCGTCCCAGACAAAGAGGTCTTGTTTGCCGTCGCCATTGGCGTCTCCGACGAAAATGGCTTCCGGGGAAGTGCTCACGCCTTGCGGTAAAGCAAAGTTCATTTGGCGCGCTGCCTGGAAAGTGCCGTCCCCGTTGCCGAGATAAACAGTAAGTTCGAGTGGCGTTCCCGACCGCCCAGTGGGACTGGCGATAGCGAAATCAAGATTTCCATCGTTGTTAAAATCACCGACCGCGAGAATTGGGAATGCAAAGCACGGATTCGTTAGCGTAAGTGGAATCTGTACTGGCGTAGCAAAGGTTCCGTTTCCTGTATTCTGAGCATAAATCAATTGAGGCTGGCCGCAGTTCGCAGTGTCGTCGAAGGCTACGCCGACAAAGTCCTCTTGCGCGGTGGATCGACGAAACTTCGCAAAAGCAAAATCGTTGACGATGTAGTCCGAGCGAAAGGCCGGGGTGCGAACCGGCGGGCCAAACAATCCGTTTCCCTGGTTGAGCATCACCGTAACTTGCTGAAGATTCGTCGCAGCATCCGACGCCTCTATCAGCGTCAAATCAGGCAAACCATCACCGTTAACATCGGTCGCAAGAAATCCTGATTTGGGTGGATTGTAAAAGCCGTCGATGCTGCCCTCAAATTCTCCATCATAGCCGCCTTCTGGTTTGCCAAAACCGCCTGAGCCATCGTTGAGATAGACGGTCGTTGTGTTCGAATTTTGATTCGCGGCGATTATGTCTGGGCGGCCATTGCCGCTGAGGTCGGCCACGGTGAGAGCGAAAATCCCTGGATCACCTCGATAAACGTGGAGTGGCCCGAAATGGCCCGTTCCATCGTTCAACCGCACGCCTATGGTGTCGCCTGTTACATCTCCCACGAAAGCAAGGGTATCTTGCGGAAGCGGCACTCCGCCGATGATGAGGTCCGGGTATCCATCGCCATTGACATCGGCGAGAGCCAGCCCGTACGGATCGTCACCCATGCCGTAAACGAGTTTATTTGTCGTATCAAAGTCGCCTTTGCAATCTCCGAAGTAAATCGACGCTTCCGTGTAGCTATCGACGACGATGGCATCAGGGCAGCCGTCGCCGTTCACATCTGCCAACACAGCGTTTTGCAGGACGCGCGGAACAACCCCCCCTTGTGATCCGTCCAGGACTTGGCCTGCCGTAAAGGTTCCGTCGCCGTTGCCGAGAAAAATTTGTGTCCTGCCGCCGTTGTCGTCATTGCCGGTGACTAGCACGTCAGGGAAACCGTCATTGTTTACATCCGCCACGGAAAGCTCCTCGCCGGAGGGAAATTGCAAGTTCGGATCGCCCGGCGCATAGATTGGCGCTCCGAAATTGCCCTTTCCATCGCCGAGCAGTACCGCAAATCGGCCCGCAGCGGCCGTTGCGGAATTGCCTGCGAGGCCGACAATCAAGTCCGAGTGACCATCCTTGTTCACGTCCGCCACGGCGACGGCAAGAGTCTGCACCGGAAAAGCTGGAAGTTCGACTTCCGGCTGGAATGTTCCATCGCCGTTGCCAAAGAGAATCCCGACGGTCTGGCTGTCTGCCTCGGCCACGACCAGGTCGACCTTGCCGTCGCCCGTCAAATCGGCGGCAGCTAACGCGACGGGCGATTGGCCAACGAGCGGAATAATGACCGGGGGCTGGGCTGTCCCGTCGCCATTACCGATGTAAAGATCGAGTGTGTTATCGCCTGCATTGGCTACGACCCAGTCGAGCTTGCCATCGCTGTTGAAATCGCCGGTAACCACAGCTGAGGGAAACACTCCTGCGGGCAGCGACGGACGCAGCAAAATTCCAGGAAGGCTGGACGCAGCCAAAGCACCCGTCGAAAAGTGGGACGCTCCAAGCAGACGCTTTTGTGCGGAAGACTCAGATTCTTGTGCTTTCTTCTCAAAAGGATGCCATTTAGCCCGTTCCTCAAGGTTTAGAAAGTACTTGACCGACTGAAGACCTTGCTTGCTCGTTTCCTTCCACCCGAGAAAACGCGCAGTGTGAACAACAATCGGTCTGCTTCTCTTTGGTAGGGATTGTCCGTGCCGCAAAGAAAAGAGCGGTTGTGGCCGGATGCTCTGCTGTGTGCGATAAGACTGTCCGCGTGCTGCTTCAGATAGCAAAACCAACGGAAGAACCGCACACCAAACCGCAATCTTGTGGACCGCGCTGGACTGCGAGTTCCCAAATGACATCTAGTCCGCCCTATCGCAACCAGGACAAGTACTTTGAAGGAACGTTGCGGGAGTCTACAGAGCAAGGAATGCGCCGTCAATGCCGTTCTTTCAGGAATCGAGATGCTCTCGTACTAAGTGGTTAATGGTATTGACAAATAAGGGTAAAACATATAAACACCCGAGGTTCTAGGCCCTACTGCCAAATTGAGGTGTGCTCATGTTCCAGCCCCGCGTGGAAGTCGTGTTTCCTGGTACCCGCCTGGTTTTGCAACACCTTAAGCTCATCGCGATAATTTTGGTGCTGGCTTCGGCTTGCTCGGCACAGATTCCGCAGGAGGGCGACACCACGTCAACTCCCATTCCAGCGGCGGGGCACAACTACATCCATGCGCCGCTGGAAACCGTGAATCCGGCGAATGGGTCTCTCAGCATTCGCATCCCCGTGAGGATTCCGGCAGGACGCGAGATGACGCTGCCCTTTGACTTCAGCTACGATTCTAATGGGGTCGATTACTTGGGGACAAATACCCCTGTCGGTCTAGCGTGGCTCACGAACCACTCAGTGATCTCTCTGGGCGGATGGAGCAATACGGCCCCGACAATGAGCGCCAACGAGGTTTCCTACACTTTGCAAGACGGGACAAATCAGACCTGTGCCGCGCTGGTCGATTACGTTATGCAGGACGCAACAGGAAACCGCCACAATCTCGATCTATCCGTCCTTGGTCAGACTGGGAGGAATCTTGGTGGAGACTGCTCGACAGGAGGCTATGGGATTTATCTATCAGGTGGACAGGCCCCCATCTTGGCGACAACAACGGAACCCCCATATCCCGGTTTGCATGGGATCGCCCAACAAGGCGTCGTGGTGACAGACGGCAACGGAACGCAATTCGGTTTTCCGTCAAGTTCTCCCGCTTTTGAGACGGAGCTGGCGACTCGCGTTACAGATCGTAATGGCAACTATGCGACGATTACCCCGCCCACCACATGGGGCGGAGCTTGGAGCATGGAAGATACGGTAGGCCGCACGGTGCTGAGTGACTCAGGTTACAACAGCAGCCCTGAACTCGTTTCCGTTCCTTCCCGCACGTACAGCGTTAATTGGGAAACGCTGCCGAATCCCTCGCTCTCGACGACTCTTACAGATCCGATAGTAGGCGGATCGTCCTGCCCTCAGCCTAATTCCGTCGCTGGGTTGAAGGTAGTCTCAAAGATCGCTCTTCCCAATGGACAGTCTTTTTCCTTTTACTACGATAGTGCATCGAACAGACTCGACAAGATCGTTTATCCCAGCGGCGGGTACGTGCGATATGTGTGGGGCAGGAATTCTCAATCCGAATTTGGTCAGTTTCCAGACAGCCTAACCGACCCACAATCTGTTTGCAGCGCCATCTATGATACGGAAGCGGTCACAGATCGCTATGTCAGTCTTGATGGCAGCACGGAAGTTCTGCATCAGCACTTTCAGTATTTCACGACTTGGTATCCGAATTCAGGAGAGTGGGAATCCAAGGAAACCAAGGTGTTCACCACCGATCTTGTGCGGAACACGACTTTTGAGACGGACTACGTATACTCTTCAGTGCCAAGTCCAGGGTATCCGAATGAAACCGGCAATCTCACAGAACAAATCCCAGTTGAAGAAACAATTACCTACAAGGACACAAATGGTTCAGTTCTAAAGACGGTTACGAAGAGCTGGTTCGACGATCAGGACATGCGAAGCGAAGAGGTCACGCTGCCTAACGGACAGTCTTCTTTCACTGCCTACTGTATCGATACCAATGCCCAAATCACAGAAGAAGACGATTATGACTACGGAGCCGGGACGCCTTCGCCGGGGCCATCGTGCGGTCTTCCTTCGAATGTGCCGGTGGCGGGCGGCTCCCTAATACGCAAGATTGCAACGACGTACGCGACATTCACTGGCAACCACATCGTCGATTTGCCGTCGAGCGTGGTTACCTACGATGGATCAGGAACACGCGTAGCCGAGACAGATTCTTCTTATGATCAGACGAGCCTTCAGTCAACTTCCGTCGTGCAGCACACCACAGCACCGGGAGGCAGCGCGCGCGGAAATCTAACTACAGTCACTAAGCAGTGCTTCAATGGCTCTTGCGCCGGGGGCAGTCCGGTAACGAAGTATTCTTATTTCGATACGGGGCAGGTCTACCAGATGACTGACCCGCGCAACAACGTCACGACGTATTCCTACACCGACAGCTATACCTCGTGCGGCGGCAACGCCCCGCCATCAGGTGCGGCAAATGCCTATCTGACGCAGGTTACCTACCCTGCAACAAACGGCGCGAGCCACGTCAAATACTATTGTTACGACTACACCGGGGGGACGCTTGGGAGTTCGACAGACGAGAACACTCAAACAACAAGCTACGCCTATCTGGACCCGCTCTATAGGCTCACGAAAATCACCTATCCTGATGGCGGTGAGACGACCGTCACCTACAACGATGCTCCACCAACACCGAGCGTAACTGTTTCAAAGGAGATTTCGTCAGGGCAGTTTCTCACGAACGTCACCGTTACCGACGGCATGGGTCTGCCCACAGAAAGCGAGCTTACCTCCGATCCCTCGGGTACGGATCTCGTGTTGACCACATACGACGGTCTGGGGCGGCGATACACGGTGACAAATCCGTATCGCTCGACAAGCGATCCGACGTATGGAACGACAACTTACTATTATGACGAGTTGAATCGCACCGTGCAGATGGTGGAACCCGATGGCAGCGCAATCAACACGAGTTACTTGAACAACTGCACTACCGTTACAGACGAGCAAGGAAAGGCGCGCGAGAGCTGCACTGATGGCCTGGGGCGTCTGACCAGCGTGATTGAGGACCCAACTGGGCTGGACTATGCGACCAGTTACGGATACGACGCACTGGGCAATCTGAACTCTGTTTTGGAAGACGGCTCGCGCCAGCGCACCTTCACTTACGATTCGCTATCGCAACTCACCCAAGCCATCAATCCGGAATCGGGCACGATCAACTATGCGTACGATGCGAATGGGAACTTAACCTCAAAAACGGCGCCCGAGCCAAATCAGACTGGGGGCGCTACCGTCACCACAACCTACGCGTATGATGCGCTCAACAGGCTAACGGAAAAATCCTATTCCGACGCCACGCCGACGGTCTACTTCAATTATGACGGCGCGACACAGAGCGGATGCACGGCAAGCATCGCTGACAGCAATCCAAAGCCCTACCGAACCGGAATGTGCGATGCCGCAGGCAGCGAAGCGTGGAGCTACGATCTAATGGGCCGCGTGCTTACGGACCAGCGCACGACAAATAGCGTGACGAGGAGCTTTGTGTACACATATTCGCCATACGTCGATGGCGCGGTTGCGAACATTGCGTACCCTAGCGGCCTCTCGCTGACATATACCTATGACGGAGCGGGTCGCTTTTCTAGCGCCAAAGACCAGTATGGAAATACATACGTTTCCGGAAGTTGTGGGTCCGGTGCGTGCTACGCGCCGCAGGGCGCTTTACAGAGCGCGACAATGGACGCAAATTCTAATTTCGCGGGATTCGCGGTGACCGACAGCTACACAAAACGCCTCCAGCCGAACGAATTAAAAGTCACGAACGGCGGCACTTCCGTTATGGACCTGAGCTATTGCTTTTATGCCTTGAGCAACGGCGCTTGCCCAACAGGGACCAACGACAACGGAAACGTAATGGGCATGATAAACAATATGGATACCACCCGTTCGCAGACATTCACGTACGATAGCCTGAACCGCCTTGCGACCGGCGCGAGCGTGAATACCAGCGGCACAAATTGCTGGAGCGAGCAATACGGCTATGATCCCTGGGGCAATCTGTTGAGCATCGCCAAAGTGTCCGGCTATTCTTCTTGCGCGCAGCCCGACAACCTGAGCATCAGCGTCACAGCGGCCAACCAAATCAGCGGCTACACCTACGATTCGGCGGGAAACCTGATTGATATTCCAGGCACGGGCGGGGCGACGTACACGTATAATGCAGCGCACGAGATGACCACGAGTTCGGCGGGCGTGAACTACGTGTATGATGGGGACGGCAACCGGGTTGAAAAATCCAGCGGGACGCTGTATTGGTATGGCGTGAACGGCGCTCCTCTCGAAGAGACCAACCTCACCGGCGGCTGGCTGCGCGACTACATTTTCTTCAACGGGCAGCGCATCGCCGCGCGCACGCCTACGGCAGGACTGCTTGGGTTCTTCGCCAATCATCTCGCCTCAACCAGCAAGCTCGAAAGCGTTTCCTCGACGGGCACGGTGACGCTGGACTTCGACGCGGACTACTATCCCTTCGGGCGCGCGCATCAGTTTGTCGATTCGTACGACCCGGCATTCAAATTCACCGGCAAAGAACGCGACGAAGAAACCGGCCTCGACAACTTCGGAGCACGGTACTTCACGTCGAACATGGGCCGCTTCATGTCCCCCGATCCGCTGGCGGGCCGTTCCGACGATCCTCAATCGTGGAACATGTATGCCTACTGCCGGGGTAACCCTACTTCCCTGACAGACCCGACTGGCAGGTACTTTGTCGTGAACCCGGGCGATGAGAAGTTCTTTCAGGCGGCTCTGACCTCGATTTATCAGCGCCCGGGAGGCAGGTCTCTTGTCGAGGCACTTGCTGCATCGAATCGGCCCGTGATATTGGGCCGGGCCGAACTGGGGACCGCTCAGACAGGAATCGCCGGGAAGGCGATGGCCCTCGCGGTTAAGGGGCAATCAGGAGTGGCTGGCGTTAGCGTCACGGTGGGCAGTGACCGCGACCTTTTCGCCGGTGCCAAGCAAAATCCCGGGCAGGTGGGCTCGGCGATCACTACGGCACACGAACTAGCTCACGCTAGTGCCGGCTTGACGGCTGGCAAGACAAGCCTGGCGTCTGGCGCCGCTGCAATGGCGGCCGGAGATAAGGCGCTTCCCGGGACTAAAAACAACACGCTAGGAGGCACAGCTCAAGCTACCGCGAACTCGATCATGCACCAGAAGACCGACCTGTCGCGGACCGCGGCAAACTCCGCAATCGAAGGAATTTTCAAATCCGGTAACCAGCAGTGGCTGAAGAGCACCAACCGGCGCGCCATATGCGCGCAGAACGCGGTACGCGGCGCGGTTTGCCAGTAGCGCATTCTGACGCCGGGTTAATCTACCGTCAGAACCAAATTGAGGACCACAGAAAATGAACACGCTACGTGCTTCTATAACGATAATGACGGCGCTACTCATGCTGTCGCCCATATTCGCGACGAGCGCACCTGGCTTATCGACAGTCGTCCACGTTGAGGATGCGAGTGGCGAAGCGCTGCCAGATGTAGTGGTACTCCTGAATCCCGGCGAGCCGTACAGGTCGGTCGCCTTCCTCACAAATCGACACGGAGAAGTGACTGTGTCAGGCTTAGACTGCAAGCCATGCCTCGTCACAGCAATGGACCCTCGGAATCTCTTCATGAGCAAAACCACTGAATTCAACAGTAGCACGCAATCTGTAAATCTCCGCCTCCCGGTGCGCCCAATCATTGATCGACTTAGCGACCCTTCAGCCATCAGTGTCGTTCTACGGGTCATGGGCGCTAATGGAAGACCTCTAAGGGACGCCGAAATAGTCCTACACGACAAGTCTATGACAATGGAGGACAACAATTTCACGTTACTCAAGTCTAGCGAAAAAGGACTCGTTAATCTTAAGCTGCCTGCTGGCGAATACGTTGTTGCCACTTCTGTCGCCGGCTCATTCCTCGAGACCACATTTCAGATTAACCCGGCGGCACGACGGGATTGTTCCGAAAAAATGACCAAATGCCTGATTTCTGCTGCGGAACGCGCTAGATTCGGAGCCGTAATCGCGGTTCACTTTTCTGGGGACGGTAACGGCACCCAATAGGGATTACTCGATGGCAACCGTGTTGAAAAATCCAGCCGGGTGCCCCATGCTCGGTTTTCGAGCGTGGGGATTTTCGTCTAGACCACGACGGCAATCGTGTTGAAAAATCCACCGGCACGCTGTATTGGTATGGCATGAACGGCGCGCCTCTCGAAGAAACCAACGCGACCGGCGGCTGGCTGCGCGACTACATTTTCTTCAACGGGCAGCGCATCGCCGCGCGCACGCCTACGGCAGGACTGCTCGGGTCAGGACGGCGGCCTGCTGCTGCCGATGTTTAATCCGCCTGCGACGCAAGCCTGGGAGGACTTCATCAAAAGCCAGCATCGGCCCCAGTCTGTTTCCTAGCAACGCAGCTTCCAGGGGCGGCCTCGCTGTCTGTGGCGGCGCTCAGTTCCGTGTGCGCCATCATCCGAAGAACGACGCTGCTGTCGCAGCGGATGGAGGAAGCGACACGTCTCCCCCAGATGGGAGCTGCAGAGTAACCTTGGGTTGCTGTGGAGTAACTCTTCGCGTGAAGTGAGCGTCTAAAGGAAAAACGCCTCTCGGTGTTCGTGGGCCCTGAGTGCGATGCACGCTTGCACGGGGTGCAGTGGATGCGACTCCCCATCGATCCAAGACGCAGAGATTTTTCCTTTAGCCGCCTGACCTTGAACGCAGCACGGGCCGCACGCTTGTCGTGCGGCCTTCGTGCGTCTGGCGGTGCGCGATGAAGAAGACGAAGCGTGAAGTACGGAGCAAGTCGGTCATGTCCCCGGACTGGGCCGCGAAACCGACCACGGTTCCGTACGCCAACTTCGGCGACAAACGCACAATGAAAGCGTTGCATGTGTGCCCAAAATTCTGTCTCACTAAAGGGGTTCACCCCAGGACTTGGGAACAACTTGGGAACAAAACTTGCTAAATAAGTCCTGTATTTGCGATGCGCGCAAAACGTAAGAGCAAGACAAGCCACAGCTTACCAGATTGACACAGCTAGTTCGGGACCAGGAGGTCCTCGAGTTGTGAAACTTGTGGTGCATCGGTAGCTTGATCTACAGCCGATACGTAACCAGCGCGCGCTGAACCCGCGCAAGATCGAACAAGATCGAAATGGTGGGTCCGAGGAATCTCGAGGTATCCGAGCTTGTCACCCAAGCACAGCTTGTGGTCGGCCTGAAGGTATCTTTGCGACGGAAGGTAACTAAATCAGTCGCTTGTGGTTATATATTGGACAAGTCATTCTGGCGCAATTATCGGCACGTTGATAGAATTGCGTCCGCGGAGCAACCCAGTCCCTTATGCCCAGCGAGAGGTATAGTCCCCCTTTCTCCGAGCGTTGGCTCGCGACTGCACTGGCCCTGTCATCGCCTGAATTGCTCTTTCCCTGGCAGACACGTCTACTCGACCGGTTCGGCAAGGGCGATTTGCCTTGCGCGATCGATATTCCCACCGGGCTGGGTAAAACATCGGTAATCGCAATCTGGCTGATTGCCCGCGCCTGCGAAGCCAAGGTGCCGAGGAGACTCGTGTATGTCGTAGACCGGAGGGCGGTCGTGGATCAGGCAACCGAGGAGGCGGTCCGTCTGCGCGAATTCGTCGAACGAGAGCCCGAGGTCAAAACCCGTCTTTGTCTCAGCGCAAAGCCGCTGCCTGTTTCCACCTTGCGGGGGCAATTCGTTGACAACCGCGAGTGGCTCGATGATCCATCGCTCCCGGGGATCATCGTGGGCACGGTGGACATGATCGGCTCGCGGATACTTTTCGAGGGGTATCGTGTTTCCCGGAAAATGCGGCCCTATCATGCGGGCCTGCTGGGTGCCGACACTCTAGTCGTTCTGGATGAAGCACACCTCGTTTCGCCTTTCGAGAGACTTCTCGATGCGATCGCCAAACCCAACATTGAGTTCAGATCGGCCAACGAGGCGCTAAATGCTATCGTTCCGCCGTTTAAGCTTCTCCCGCTCTCCGCAACGGGCCGAAACTCCGGCAGCAACTGCCTGGGCCTTGAGGACGACGACCTCAAGCATGAAGTCGTCAAAAAACGACTGACCGCGCCCAAACGTCTCGTCCTGAAACCCTTGGGCAAGGCAGCGCGTTGGGACGGCGGCGCACAACACCGAGAGAGCGGCCAGAGCTCCGTGACTTCAGCCGCGCCCAATGACACGCAAGCTGTAGGAGAAGACGCCGCAAACGGAGAAAAGACGAAAGGCCAAAACGCGCTCGTTGACGCGATGGCCTGCGAGGCGTGGGCACTGACCGACAAGGGCAAGAATCCGCTGCGGATCCTGGTCTTTTGCGACAAGCGCGAGGTCGCTCAAAAAGTGGAATCAGCCCTCAAGAAATTGGTAGAAGGTGATGCCAATTCGGGTCGAGCCAAGGCAGCAATCGAAACCGAGCTTTTTGTCGGTGGTCGCAGGGTGTTCGAGCGGGAAAGGGCCAGGGAGCGATTGAAGCAACTTGGTTTCCTCGCCGCAAGCAAGGTCTTGCAGGCGAAACCCACATTTCTCGTCGCGACCTCGGCGGCCGAGGTTGGTGTGGACCTCGATGCGGATCATATGGTGTGCGACCTGGTGCCCTGGGAGCGCATGGTCCAGCGTTTGGGTCGCGTCAATCGACGCGGCGATGGTGACGCCACTGTGATCGTAGTCGTTCATCCCGAGCCGAAGGACATTGAAGATCTGCTAAAGAAAGCCGCGCAGGATTTATCACAGAAGGAAGTCAAAAACGTCGAACACATCCGACGGTTGCGCGCAGTTGCTCAGATACTGAACAAACTTCCCACCGTTGACGGCGGCCGAAACGCTAGTCCGGGCGCTCTGCGCCAGCTTAAGGAGGGAGCGGAAAATGATTCGAACTTGAAGGCACTTCTTGAGGCTGCGACCACGCCAGCGCCGCTGCGGCCACCGTTAACGCGCGCACTTGTTGATGCCTGGTCGATGACTTCACTTGAGAAACATACGGGCCGCCCAGCGATTGATCCGTGGCTGCGGGGCTGGCTCGAAGATGATCCACCACAAACTGCCATCGTTTGGCGAATACAGCTTCCCGTCCGTATTGGGGCGCAACCCACCCCAAAGGAAATCGAAGATTTCTTTGAAGCCGCCCCACCGCACACGAGCGAACTTCTCGAAACCGAAACTCACCGTGTGATTGATTGGCTCGGCAAACGAGGCCTGGCCCTGCTGGATCGGGCGACCAAGAGCGAAGCGGGGCTTCCCACTAAAGATGAAATCGTGGCGTTCGTGCTCGCGCATGATCTCACGAGTCGAATCACGCTTGGTGAGCTAGCCGTGTTGGACGACGAAAAGAGCAAAAAAGAGAAACTCAAATCGGCGCTTGAGGGTGTGACGCTCGTCATCGATGCCCGGCTCGCTGGACTGAATAATGGATTGTTCGAAAGCGGTGAGAACACGCTGCCTCCGACCGCCGACGGCGGGAATTGGCTTGCTGAAGGGGTGGTGGGATTCCGCGTGCGCTCCGTCTCGGCGGGAGAGTCTGTCGTAGCTGATTCCAAATGGCACGAGCGTCGGCGTTTCGCCGCAGAAGTATCGAGCGAAGGCGAACCACTCCGATGGCTGATTATCGAGAAATGGCGGGACGATGCCGCCACGGAAGACGACCGGTCCGAATCGTATCATCCTCAGCTCCTGAACGAACACCAGTGTTGTGCAGAGCGCTGCGCCCGTGAGATCGCAGAGCGGCTCGGCCTCGACAGCGAGTACGTCGAGGTGCTCGCCGCGGCGGCCCGGCTTCACGATGAGGGCAAGCGAGCAAGACGTTGGCAGCGCGCGTTCAACGCCCAGAGCGGTGCCGACTACGCGAAGACCAAAGGTCCTATCCTATATTCCTTACTGGATAGATACCGCCACGAGTTTGGATCGCTTCCATCTGCCGAACGCGACGAACAGATCAAACGGTTGCCTGAGGACCTTCGCGAGCTCGCGCTGCACCTCATTGCCGCACATCACGGATTTGGCCGCCCAATTATCAGCACCAGCGCCTGTGAAGATGCGCCTCCATCGCTTCTCCAGCAACGAGCGCGAGAGGTCGCATTGCGTTTCGCGCGCTTGCAGCGCCGGTGGGGACCGTGGGGCCTCGCGTGGTGGGAGGCCTTACTGCGTGCCGCCGATCAACAGGCTTCTCGGGAGAATGAAAAGCTCCCTTCGCCAATGGAAACGGAGGTTCTCCGTGGCTGAAGCCAAGATCCCGGTGGATTTGTTCAATCCCGGCCAAGTATTCGCATGCTTGGGTTTTCTTGAAACGGCTGATGTCCTGCTCGGCGATGCCGAAGGGGGTTTCGATTGGAGCGACGAAGCCCGCGTTTCTTTCCAGCTTCGAGCCAAGGGATCGGAGAACCCGTTCGGCATCGTGCTCGGATTTTTGGCTGGAGCGGCAGTCCGACGTTATGCTCCCTATAATTACAAGGACCCGCCACCCAAAAAGAAAAAATCTGCCGAAGGAGAAGCCGCCATCCCGCCGGGAGACTCACCGGAAGTGTCTGAAACCTTTCCGGGGTCACAACCCGACCGCATGTCTCTACCGATACGTCTGGTCGTAGGCAGCTACGAATTGGAGCGCGCGATCCTCGTTAGCCATTGGGCGGATGGCTCCACGCGAAACAGTTTCAAGCTCTACGCTGGCAACCGTTCCGCGGCGAGCATCGCGAACGCGATGCTTCAAGGAGCTGGTGAAAAGATGGCTGTGCAAGCATTGTGGCAGAACAGTCGCACTGAGTTGGAAAACAATCCTTTCGAGGTCGTCACGTCGATGGGCGGCAGTTTCAACTTCGACCCGCGCGGTGCATGGACCGGTATCGATGCTGGCTATTCACCAAACGACCAGAAGGATGCGATTTCAGCTTCGCCGGTCGTTGAGATTGTTGCGGCTATCGGCCTGGAGCATGCACGGCCGGACGAGTTCAAGCCGCGTCGGGTGCGCTATGGTGTGTGGGGCTGCCTGTTATCGCCCGTCCTCGCAAGAGCCGCGTTAGCTGCTGCGCCCCTCCCTTTCCCGATGCGGCGATTCGTTTTCGAACTTGATCTCTCGGGGAAAAACAAAGTCGTCACATTCGCACAAGAGGACAGCCTATGAACCCAGAAAGCCAACCTACTACGGTAACAGACGAACTACTCGACAAGTGGTCAACGGACTCAACAGGTCCAGTCGCCCTCCAACTCAAACAGAAGTTGCTACCCGTGGAGGCCGTCGGCGGCAAAAACGAAGATGGGCAGGTACGGCCTGTCATCTTCCCGCCCACCTATGCCGATATCGGCTATAACATCGATACGCTCATGGATGGCGCGCGCGTTGCAACAATCGACAGCGTAGGCTCCCAGGCGAACCGTCTGGAGCCAATGTTCAAGAGCGATTCGTCGGACCGTAACAATTGGCTCGTACCACAAATAAAAATCAAGCTCAACGAAGGCAAGACCGTCTCGCTCCTCGAATTGGCGCATCGCTCCGCGGATTCCGTGGTGCGATCATCCCCCGGTCTCTTGAAACTTGCTCAAGACGCTTTCGACTCCTTGCGCAAGGGCAACGCTAGTCCGCTTTGTGAGCTGGCTCCAACTTCGCTGGTGTTTGGCGTGTGGGACTCGCGGGGCGAGAGCGGCGAAAAACGGCCACGCCTCGTCCGATCGATCATCCGTGCGTGGAACGTCGAGTCGCTCCACGCCGCCGCGCAGTTCAATTCTGTTTGGAAGGCGTTGGATGAAGATCAACAAAATGAACTGAAAAAAGACGCAAAAGCGAAGAAGGTTGAACTCTCCGAAAAAGGCTTCGCGGATGCCCCCGGCGTTTTTCGCAAGAGTGATAAGGTCCCTCAGTTTCGCGAAGGTGCACTCAATCCTGAAGCCCGCGTGCTCGGCGGCGTCATCGTTCATGGTCGGATTGAGCGCCAAGTAACAGTGAACCTTGTCGCGTTACGCGCCCTCCGTGGCAAGGATGAGACGGAGACGACTGCGATCCGCAAGTACCTCCTGGGCCTTTCACTGATGGCTGCGACGGCCGACATTGAACTGTTCCTCCGCGAAGGTTGTCTGCTTCGGTACGCAGACGAGAAGGACGGTTGGTGGCAGGTGCCGCGCCGGGGCGAGCCTACGGAAGTCACGCTGGAGAAGTCGGTCATTGAGCAATACGTGAAAGCCTCGGCGAATCATTTCCGGCCAAGGTGGCCAGAGAGGCTTGAATTCAAGTTTGATCTCAAGGAAGCCAAAAACCTTCTGGCCAAGACGACCAAGGAAGAAGCTTCAACTAAGGGTTCCTGATGTCGAGCGCTCTCGTCATTCACGTGCGGCTGCACGAAGGCCGCTACCACGGCGAGGGAGACTGGCCGCCATGTCCCGCCCGACTATTCCAGGCGCTGGTCGCAGCCGCAGCCCTAAACGGAAAACTTAGCGCCACGCGCGAACCGTTGGAGTGGCTCCAGAAGCAGCCAGCGCCGATCATTGGCGCGCCACGCGCACGACGGGTTCCTCATCGGGATCGCGTGATGTTCTATATGCCGAACAACGACCTCGACGCTGTTCAAGGAGACCCAGGACGCATCGCCGAGATTCGCTCCGCCACCAAGGTTTTCCGGCCTTACCTTTTCGATGCGAACGTGCCATTCCTCTACGCGTGGCCGATCGGCGAGGAAGAGGAAGGTCACGCCAATGCTATCTGTTCGCTCACCGACCTGATCTATCAGCTCGGGCGCGGGGTCGATATGGCATGGGCGTGGGGCGAAGTGCTCGATTCCTCCGAAATTGAGTCACAACTCGCCGGGTACCCCGGACAGGTCTTTCGACCGAACCAGGTCGGGAGCGGCCGCACCACCCTCCTTTGCCCGCACCCCAGCTCCCTGGATTCACTTGATCGGCGATACGCAGCCTACCGTAACCGCTTCAGCTTCGAGGGTAAAAGCGTCACATTTCGGAAGGCGCCACCGCCAAGTTTCAAACGCATTTCGTATAACAGCCCGCCGATGTATCTTCTTTACGAATTGCGAAGCGCGGAAGATGCGTTGGCGTTTGCGGCGTGGCCATTAATTCGCGTAAGCGAACTCGTTGTTGCGTTGCGGAACGTTACGGTTGAGCGACTCCAAAAAGCATTTCCTGACCGGAAGGACGAGATTGACCGCGTTCTGATTGGCCGCAAGCCTGATGGCACGAACGATGGCCCGACTTGCGAACGAGTGCGGATCATTCCTCTGCCTTCCATCGGTCACCAGCATGCTGATCGTGCCATTCGTCGGGTCCTCGTTGAGGTTCCAACAGAGTGCGGGCTTCTGGCTGAGGACGTGAACTGGGCATTTTCTGGTCTAGAACTAGCTGATTCTCCCACGAGCGAGGGCTTCGGATTTGTTCTTGTCCCTGCAGACGACGAAGGCATGTTACGGCACTACGGAGTCAACGAAAGCGTCGGGGCGCACACATTTTACACAGTGACCCCCGCAGCGCTACCGCAGTTTGCTGCGCGACGGCGGATCGACCCGAGACGCCAACTGGAGGAAGCCAAAGGTGGTGCCGAGCGGCGAAAAGAAAACGAGAGTGCCGCAGGCGCGGTCTTGCAGGCCCTGCGACACGCGGATGTGCGCGCGACCGTGGAAGAAATCCTGGTTCAGCGCGAACCATTCGACGGCAATGGTGAGCGGATCGAAACCTTCGCGGCCGGGACGAGGTTCTCGAAACATCAGCTCTGGCACATCAAGGTCACATTCAGCCTACCCGTCTCTGGGCCGCTCGTGATTGGCGATGGCAGATTCTTGGGACTCGGCGTTCTTGCGCCTGTTACGTCGGTTCAAAGCGTGCCGGCAATCCATGTGTCCGCGTGATGAAATTTGATCCCGTGCGTCGTGTTTCGTGGCCCAGCGCAGAACGACAGATCCAGGTCGCGCGGTTCTCACTAGATTCGAGCGTTTTGCCGCTCGTTACTGAAACTCTGCCCCTCGCGGAATCCGCCCGGCGCTCGGTGATGGGCATCTACGGCAGACGGTTTTCTCAGCCTGACGGTTCCAAGGCGAAGTCGGCAATTTTCGCTGGGAAAAACGAGACAGCGCAGCCACTGAGCGGGCATGGCCACGCCTACTACTTGCCGACCGACGAAGATGGAGATGGCCGCCTTGACCACCTGACGGTGATCGCTTCAATCGGGTTCGGCCAACAGGAGCTCAGGACACTCGATTTGCTGAAAGAAATTAAGCTCCGCGACGAAATGCGATCTCGTCACCCGTTGAGGGTGCTGTCCCTGGGGCTTGGCCGACTGGACGATTACAATTGTTGGCCGCTACGCCCCTCGCGAACTTGGGTCTCGGTGACGCCCTTCCTTGCGACGAGGTACCCGAAAAGACGCGGGACCAAACGCGATCCTGAAGAGCTTTGGAACAACCGTGCTGCATTCCTTACAGCCGTGCTCAAGGAGGAGTTGGCGAGGCTACTCCAGCGGCGTCCTGACCTCCAGGATTTGTCGCTCGATGCTGTTGGTGTACGGCCCTTGACCGATCTCAGCGGGGTGTTCCGTGTTGGAAACCTTCGTCCGATTCAGTTTCGGCGTTTCCGCCAAAAGGCGGATGATGATGGTGGGCGCAGAACGAGCGGGAGTTTCCAGATTACATTTCCCCGTCCTGTAAAAGGCCCGATTTGCCTGGGCCATTCGAGTCATTTCGGAATGGGACTTTTTGTCCCCGATGCCTCAAACGATAAAACTCCCTGAAGGCGACACGCGATGCGAACTTCATATCTGGTTTGCTACGACATTAGCGACGACAAGCGGCTTCGCAGGGTGCACAAAGTGATGCGCGGCTTCGGCGATCACTTGCAATATTCGGTTTTCGAATGTCAGCTCACACCGATGGACCTTGTTCGGTGCCGCAGCCAGCTTTCGGAAATCATTCACCACGAACAGGACCAGGTGCTGTTTGTGGATCTCGGCCCAGCCGAAGGCCGCGGCGATCGAGTGATCACCGCGCTCGGCAAGGCCTATTCCGCGGTCGACGCGCCTTGCATCGTCGTCTAACTTCCGCGCGAAACTCGGTTGGCAATTGGCAGGTTTTCCCGGCACCGATACCGACACCGCGAGGCTAAGCTCCGCGGCACCAGTTCGCATGGATTCGATTACTTTTTCGGCAGAGCGCTGGTGTCCCGGCATTGCTAACTTATATGGCACAGTCATAATCGCATATGCAAGCTTCTCGGCTGAGCGTTGGACTGGGCCATGGGAGCACTTCCTAACCGAGCGGTGGTGGCAAATGCCGCTGAAACTGGCAAGGACACGGCGCGCGACCGTTTGCCCGACTATCTCCCCGCCCGAATGGTCAACGAGTTCGTTTACTGTCCCCGCCTATTTTTCTACGAATGGGTGGAAGGACTGTTTCGCGAAAGCGCCGATACGGTTGAAGGCAAGTCACAACACGAGCGGGTAGACGCAAGAACGACCGAACTGCCCAAGCCCGAAGACACACAAGCCGAGAAAATCCACTCCCGCTCCGTTACGCTCTCCAGCGAGCAACACCGCGTCATCGCCAAGATGGACCTGCTTGAGGCTGCGGAAGGCGTTGTGACGCCCGTGGACTACAAGCACGGCGCGCCCCGTGAAACGGAGCAAGGCCTGGAACTCTGGCCAACCGACCGCATTCAACTGGCCGTCCAAGGGCTCATCCTCAGGGAGAACGGTTATCGTTCGGAAGAAGGAGTCGCCTACTATCAGAAAACGCGGCAGCGTGTGCGTATCGAATTCGACGAAGAATTGATGAACGAAACGCAACGCACGATTGCGGCGGCTTGGGAGTTGGCAAGATTCGGGACCATCCCGGCGCCCCTTGTAGACTCGCCGAAATGTCCCGGTTGCTCGCTCGTCAGCATTTGTCTGCCGGATGAAACCAACTGGCTCCGCCGTTTGCCCGAGACTGAGCCAAGAGCGGCCGTTCAGCTCGGCTTGTTTGCGAACAACAACGGACATGCAAACGAAGTGCTCACGGCAGAAGAGACGCGTCAGCTGATTACACCTCGTGATGATCTAAGGCCACTCTATTTGAACACCCAAGGCGCGCGCGTGGGTAAGAGTGGCGAAGTGCTGCAGATTCGCGATAGAGATGACAAAAAGCAGGAAGTCAGGCTTCGCGAGATTTGCCAATTGAACGTGATGGGCAATGTTCAGCTTTCGACGCAAACTGTTCAGGCATTGTGTGAGGCGGGAATTCCGATCTGCTATTTCTCGCAGGGCGGATGGTTCTACGGAATCACAACGGGACTCAACTCCAAAAACATCTTCCTGCGACGGACACAATTCCGCCTTGCCGAAGAGGACTGGTTTTCGCTTTCCCTCGCGCGCCAGCTGGTGGCTGGCAAGATTCGCAACCAGCGCACGATGCTCCAGCGTAACCACCTAGAGCCGGAAGTCCACGATCTGGCCGCGCTGAAGCGCTTGGCCGAGTCTGCCGAACGTGCTCAGAGCATAGATGAACTGCTCGGCATTGAAGGCAACGGCGCTCGGCTGTACTTCCAAAGTTTCGCGGGCATGATCAAAGCAGACAACGAAGAAGAGCAAAAGTCCCAGTTTGGCTTTGACTTTGCCGGGCGGAATCGACGCCCTCCCCGCGATTCCGTCAATGCGCTCCTCTCGCTCGGTTACAGCTTGCTCGTCAAGGATCTGACGATAGCATGCTACGCCGTCGGATTCGATCCATACCTCGGCTACTATCACCAGCCACGTTTCGGTCGGCCAGCCTTAGCGCTCGACCTGATGGAGCCGTTCCGTCCGTTAATTGCGGATTCGGCTGTGCTTGCTGCGATCAACACGCGCATGGTGACTCCAAAAGATTTCGTTCAGGCGGGCCCGGCGGTTGCGCTCACTCCGGCGGGACGAAAGGCGTTCTTCCGTTCCTACGAACTCCGAATGGATTCGCTTGTGACCCATCCGCTTTTTGAATATCGTGTAAGCTACCGGCGTTTGCTTGAGATTCAAGCAAGACTCCTCGCTCGCGTTCTAGAAGGCGAGATTGATGAATATCCGGTCTTCGTCACGCGCTAGGCCAGGGTCGAACGGCTGATTTCGTGATATCCCGTCCCGCGCACGGTGCGAGACGCGAGCGGTCCGGTGGTGTTCAACAGCCGGGAGCCGCTCGAACGCGGCAACGCATGGAAACGGCAGGGTTTGTGACGAAGAATGGTTGAGAACCAGGCACGGACCCTTACGGGTGACGGGATCGCTCGTAACACCAGCCGCAGCTCTTTGACAATTCGAGGGTTCCATCAGCGGCTATTTCCGCGCTCATTTGAGCGCGGCCCCATTGAAGCGGCCATCGGCGCGGTATTGGGGCTAACACAATCATATTTCCGCGCTCATTTGAGCGCGGCCCCATTGAAGCGTGAACTTCGGGGGCTGGCGTTGGAGGATTGACTCCTATTTCCGCGCTCATTTGAGCGCGGCCCCATTGAAGCTAGCTTAGTCTGGATTCCCATCCCCTACAAGATTCATATTTCCGCGCTCATTTGAGCGCGGCCCCATTGAAGCTGAGATCAAACGGCACCAGCAGTAGATACTGCTCTTTATTTCCGCGCTCATTTGAGCGCGGCCCCATTGAAGCGCTGCCTTTAACTCCGCCGGATTTACGTCCGGCAGTAATTTCCGCGCTCATTTGAGCGCGGCCCCATTGAAGCCGTTCACCCCACGCGGCAAATGCCGATGGCGCGGTAATTTCCGCGCTCATTTGAGCGCGGCCCCATTGAAGCTCGTCGTGGTCGCTTGATAGGAAACGGCACCCCCTGCATTTCCGCGCTCATTTGAGCGCGGCCCCATTGAAGCGAAGTCGAACGCCGCGCGGACATCGCCGTCAACTTATTTCCGCGCTCATTTGAGCGCGGCCCCATTGAAGCAATTTCCTGGGTGGTTTTCACGGTGTTCTCTCCAGTATTTCCGCGCTCATTTGAGCGCGGCCCCATTGAAGCGTTCACTCAGGGCCCAAAACGGGCGAGCAAACTGTGCATTTCCGCGCTCATTTGAGCGCGGCCCCATTGAAGCGCGACGAGCGGAAAATCACGTCTACGCTCGGCCCGCTATTTCCGCGCTCATTTGAGCGCGGCCCCATTGAAGCCTGAGGCCGAGGAATCGGCGAGCGGTAGGCGCGCCCATTTCCGCGCTCATTTGAGCGCGGCCCCATTGAAGCCGTGCGCCAGTTTCGCGATCACTACTCCCGCGGTGAATTTCCGCGCTCATTTGAGCGCGGCCCCATTGAAGCGATGCTGCCTTGCGGGAGGATATTGCCTATTACCTATTTCCGCGCTCATTTGAGCGCGGCCCCATTGAAGCCCGGCTGCCCGTTGACCATCGGCGGGTTCGGAATTTCATTTCCGCGCTCATTTGAGCGCGGCCCCATTGAAGCATTGACAGGAGGTTCGAGACACTTGCGACGTGCCTCTATTTCCGCGCTCATTTGAGCGCGGCCCCATTGAAGCGGTGACGGCGGCGAGCGCTGTAGATGCCGACATTTGCCATTTCCGCGCTCATTTGAGCGCGGCCCCATTGAAGCAACAGAAAGTACGAAAAGGCGGAAGTACAATATGGCATTTCCGCGCTCATTTGAGCGCGGCCCCATTGAAGCGATGAACCCCCCGTACGGTCGCGCTATAAAGCATTGGGATTTCCGCGCTCATTTGAGCGCGGCCCCATTGAAGCCTTCTAAGCGCGCCTTTGGAGCAGACCCAAATCACGATTTCCGCGCTCATTTGAGCGCGGCCCCATTGAAGCCCGGAACGTGCGGCGCGGTTTCCGGCGCGCTGCCGGATTTCCGCGCTCATTTGAGCGCGGCCCCATTGAAGCAGGGCTACCACGAAGGCAATTACCGCACTAACCGCGGATTTCCGCGCTCATTTGAGCGCGGCCCCATTGAAGCCCGAATGCTGTTCGCAAATTCGTCACGTCGAGCTTCATTTCCGCGCTCATTTGAGCGCGGCCCCATTGAAGCGCGGAACGTTCCCATTTTTCCAATTCCGCTTGCTCCATTTCCGCGCTCATTTGAGCGCGGCCCCATTGAAGCTGCTGGTCGTAATAGACTCCCGTCGGAGTGTCCATCATTTCCGCGCTCATTTGAGCGCGGCCCCATTGAAGCTCGGCCGCACAAAGTCGAAGCGCAAGGCGCGCGCGATTTCCGCGCTCATTTGAGCGCGGCCCCATTGAAGCCGAATTCGCGGCGACCGTGGAAAACGCGCCGGTGATCGATTTCCGCGCTCATTTGAGCGCGGCCCCATTGAAGCCTACACGTCACGCTCGAGCTCGGCGACGAGCGGAAAAATTTCCGCGCTCATTTGAGCGCGGCCCCATTGAAGCTCGCAAAAGACCCAGACCCGCGAGTGCGCTGTTTTGTGATTTCCGCGCTCATTTGAGCGCGGCCCCATTGAAGCCTGCCAGGCGGCGGCATCGCGCTGCACGCGAAAATCATTTCCGCGCTCATTTGAGCGCGGCCCCATTGAAGCCATCGAGCAAGATTGCATCACCCTCGCGCATCGCACATTTCCGCGCTCATTTGAGCGCGGCCCCATTGAAGCGCCAGCGTGCCGGTCAACCCTAACGCGCGGGTATTCGCATTTCCGCGCTCATTTGAGCGCGGCCCCATTGAAGCGAGCAAAGGCATTCTGTGTCCAACCTCGCCGGACATATTTCCGCGCTCATTTGAGCGCGGCCCCATTGAAGCGCTGCGCCGCCGGTTGCCGAGCTCGGCGGGCATCCATTTCCGCGCTCATTTGAGCGCGGCCCCATTGAAGCCTTCCTCTTGTGTACGCTCCGGCTTGTCGTTCCATATTTCCGCGCTCATTTGAGCGCGGCCCCATTGAAGCGACCAACTGTACAAACCGACATGCGGCGGCGCACCGGTATTTCCGCGCTCATTTGAGCGCGGCCCCATTGAAGCTATTCCCTCACTTCCGGTTTAGAACTGTACTCCTTTTATTTCCGCGCTCATTTGAGCGCGGCCCCATTGAAGCTCCAAAACAGGAAAGCAATAAGAGAAGCCGCTTTGACGCATTTCCGCGCTCATTTGAGCGCGGCCCCATTGAAGCAGCGGCGAAACGGGTTCCGCTTCCCGTTTCGCCCGCATTTCCGCGCTCATTTGAGCGCGGCCCCATTGAAGCGCGTGCGGCGGCCTCGCGGTGATGATCGAAAACCGAATTTCCGCGCTCATTTGAGCGCGGCCCCATTGAAGCATTTTACCCAAAGCGGTCACCTGTCAAAGAATTTGGACATTTCCGCGCTCATTTGAGCGCGGCCCCATTGAAGCGGGTGCTTCACGACCTTCAAGGGCCGTTTTGATTGCATTTCCGCGCTCATTTGAGCGCGGCCCCATTGAAGCTGGCCACCTTTATCCCCGTCGGAGAGGTCTCAGCCGAATTTCCGCGCTCATTTGAGCGCGGCCCCATTGAAGCAAATCCTCCACCGTGAAAGAGGGCGCTATTGCCGTCGCATTTCCGCGCTCATTTGAGCGCGGCCCCATTGAAGCCAGCTCTCGCGGCTCCCATGTGCGAAAAAATACCAGGATTTCCGCGCTCATTTGAGCGCGGCCCCATTGAAGCGAGTAATCGAACAAGCCGGAAGCGTCGGCGAGATAGATTTCCGCGCTCATTTGAGCGCGGCCCCATTGAAGCATCACCGCGGCGACGCCGTTGGTCGGGTTCTGATTCATTTCCGCGCTCATTTGAGCGCGGCCCCATTGAAGCCACGAAGTCGTCTGCGCGGCGTACTGGATCCGCATGGACATTTCCGCGCTCATTTGAGCGCGGCCCCATTGAAGCATGGTATTTCTTCTGCCGCGAGAGCGTCGTCGGCGGCATTTCCGCGCTCATTTGAGCGCGGCCCCATTGAAGCAAAGAAGCCGCTAGTTTGCGTCTCTTGGCGTTCTTCATATTTCCGCGCTCATTTGAGCGCGGCCCCATTGAAGCAAAGAAGCCGCTAGTTTGCGTCTCTTGGCGTTCTTCATATTTCCGCGCTCATTTGAGCGCGGCCCCATTGAAGCTGTTGCACAGCCTTCATTTCGCACCACTGTATCTTGAATTTCCGCGCTCATTTGAGCGCGGCCCCATTGAAGCTTCGACCGCCCTGGGGCGACCACACCCCGTCCTAGTAATTTCCGCGCTCATTTGGTTGTTCGGATACCTCCGATGGAGACTGTGGAGTGTTTGTTCGCGTGACAGAGAATCGGCAGCGTGGCGAACAATTCGGGCGCCCTTGCGGAACAAACAGGGTATCCCAGAAATTGCTGCCCTGGAATCTCCCTGCTGCTCGAGACCTGCTGAATCCACTCACGCAGCATTAGTCAACGGCAAGTGACAAGACGGCCTTCAGGCGACACTTACCTTGAATCTACAGCCCGTACATAACCAGCGCGCGCTGGACCCGCGCAAGATCGAAATTGTGGGTGCGAAGAATTTCGAGGTACCCGAGCTTGTCACCCAAGCACAGTTTGTGGTCGGCCTGAAGCTTGTAGCCGTGGCAGGTGCCGCAGATACACTCAAGGTTTTCCGGCCGGTCCGGATTCCCTGCCCGCAGTTTTCGGATAAGCCGCGCGGGCACGATGTGGTCTGTATGGCGTTTCACTCCGGGCGTTCGGAAGCTTCTGCCACACGATTCCACTTCGCAATCGCGGTGAATCGCCGCCGATCGATTTCTCCTCCATCCTTTTCTGGACGGCGTCCGTCCTGGCCATTTCCGATGAATATGATTCCAGGAGACCGGCCGCTCCTGGGTGCTGAAGCGCCGTTTGCAGAAGCAGCAGCGCCGCAGTCTGTACGTATTGTGGCCGCGATAAAGGGTCTTCAAGACTTCGGTTCGTTCGTCACCGCAATTGGGGCAGGACATTTCAGTATCCTCCACTGATGGTGGTTCATCGTCTTTGTGGTCAGATAAAGTGAATAAACTCGCGCGTTTTAAAAACACGCAGCGGTTTTGATTTCATGGGCCAAAACGAATGCTGTAGGTCTTCGACTTCTCGCTGAGTTGCGGTATCCTTTTCCTTCTTCTACTGTAAGGACTGTCGTTTGTGCTTGACAGGGTTACTTAAATATGCTAAACGTGTTTAGCGTAAATAAAACGTACTCAACGAAGGAAGCGGCGCGGAAGGTTGGAGTTCATTGGGTAACGCTCCACAAGTGGATTGCCGCAGGAAAGATTCGGCCATCCCAGCAAATCGGAATGAATGGCGGCAAGCATTGGCGGTGGACTGAGGCCGACGTCGCCAGAGTTTTGAAGTACAAGGCCAAGAATTACAGAAAAGGGCGAGGTAGAAAGCGAAAAAGGAAATGATGTGGTAACTAGCGGGACGCGTTGGTGCGTGAACACCTACGCGCCCCTGACCACAGTCGCACGTCTGAGGTGCAACGATGGCTAGAGCAGAACTTATCCATTTTCGGCACGAGGCGCAACTCCTCCGCCGGCAATTCCTTCTGACTCGTTCCTCCCCTGACCCTGTCGCCCATCCCCCTCCGATTTTTTACTACCGACAACACGCACTGGGATCGCGTCTCACGCGAGCACTGACTGACGTTGCTCCACCTCGCTGAGGAAGAACCATCATGAAAGCAAATTTGTATGCGGAGATGTATCTCTGAAATCGCGACATCGACAGCCTGACTCGCATGCTGCAGCGCTCCGAGGCTTTTGGCACGTGCTCGAAAGAGCGAATGAAAAGTTTTGAAATGCGGCTCGAGATGATCCGTGCAGACTGGAACGCCGATCTTGCGGAGGCGACAGCGAGATGCCAACGCGCAGATAAACCCCGCGCTTAGTGAAAGCATACAATGCATACAAAGTCGTTAAATCAACCAACAACTTTCACTACTTACATTGCGGAGTTACGTACCACGGAGTACATAAGCGAGCGTCCGATGGGGGAATGGAAAGCACCACTCAGTCTGAGAATTCGCCGCGAATTGCGGGCCGACCTCGAAAGCTTCGCCACGCGGGAAAGGCGGACTCTTGGGAATGTCGGTGAGTTGATTCTGGAGTGGGGGCTTGAACAGCTGAAGATCGCAGGCTCTACGGACCGACTGCTGAAAAGCAAGATTTCCCTTCCCGACGCCCGGCAGACCCGCCGAGGCAGCAGAGGATGAGGCCCCTGTATGGGGCCGCTGATCCACGCTTTGAGCATCGGCGACTTTTCTGAGTCAGGAAGCGGCATGTTGAATTTCCTAGAAGCGCGATTGCCTTCTCTTCTTGCTTCGAGAGACTCGGATGCGGGCGCTACGTCTGTCTTGGAACAGCCTTCTGACGAACACCTTTTGGCTCGGCTTTGCGCGGGAAATGTCGAGTCACTGGCTCTGCTGTTCAGTCGTTACGCGACTGCAATTCGTAACATCGGCTGGAGGATTCTCCGGGACGAGGCCGAGGCGGACGATCTCGTGCAGGACCTCTTCCTGTTCCTTCAGCAAAAGGGATCGATCTTCGACAGCTCAAAAAGCTCTGCTGGCTCCTGGATCATTCACATGGCCTATCAGAGAGCTATGGACCGACGGCGCCGCTTGGTGACCCGCCACTTCTACAGGCGCGAGGACCTTCGAAACGAAACTCAAAGTGGCGCCTGTTTGGTCGGAATCCCGACCACGGAAAACGATTATTCACCCGAGGCGGTTTTCGGGCGTAATGGTTTGGAGAAACTCGTGGGCGCGCTCTCCGAGGATCAGCGCGAGACGTTGCGCCTGTTTTTTTTTGACGGTTACACGCTTGCGGAAATCAGCGAAAAGCTGGGACAGAGCCTGGGAAATGTGAGAAATCACTATTACCGGGCGCTCGACAAGTTGCGTCAGCAGATGTTTGGGCGTAAGGTTCGCGTATCGGAGCACCGCGCAGGATGGGCTGATAATGGGAAACGAGCATAGCCCCGAATCAAGGAATTGGGCGTCGGGGCACGGGCACGACGAGTTCCTGGAACTTTGTGCCATCTCAACCACTGGTGAACTGTCCCAAGAAGAACAAGCGAAGCTGCAGGAACATTTTTTAGCCTGCGCGGAATGCCGGCAGGCTCTTGAGGAATTCGAGGCCGCGGCAGGAATTGGAGCGCCTCTTGTGTCTAGAGCGCTCGCCCTGACCGACACGACTGAAAGCGTTCCTGAAGCTCTTCACACTACCGAATCAAACCGGAGAGACATTCTGCGAGCCAAGAGCCCGAAATTATCCGATTTGCCGGAAAGCGCCGATTCGGCTGTCACGCGGCGAAACGGCCACTACTGGTCGCGGATGAATTGGAACTACCTTTGGATTCCTTTCGCGGCTGCTGCCGTGCTCGTCGCCGCCTTTGGCATTTACTCTTTTGAGGCTGGGGCTCGCCGGGGCTCACACCTGTCTCAAGCACACTCAGCGATGCAAACGAACGGGAAGCTTGACGCTCTCGAGCGACAACTGAGCGATGCTGGCCACGAACGCGAAGTCTTAGAGTCCCAACTGACCGGGCGCAACCGGCTGATCCGGGAGCTGAAACACCAAGTCATGGGGGAATTCGCTGCGCTCAGTGAAGTAAAAGCGGCCGAGCTCAAGTTGCAGCGCACGATCCAGACTGATCGGATCGAGAAACAGCAAATAGCGCAGGAACAGAATGATTTGCAGAGGAAGCTTGGCGCAGCTGAAGTTGCTCTTGCCAGCACCAAGGCAGAGCTTGATTCCGCCCAGCAGGCGCGCCGTGAAGGTCAGCTGGATGCCAAAAGCCTGGAGGCACAAATCGAGGACCTGAACGCACAGCTGCGCTCGCGCGAACAGAAGATTTCCGAACAGGATGACTTGCTCGCCGATGACCGTGACATTCGTGATCTGATGGGCGCACGCAACCTCTACATCGCTGAGGTATATGATGTGGCGCGTGATGGCAAAACGCGCAAGCCTTATGGCCGGATCTTTTACACCCGAGGCAAGTCGCTAATCTTCTACGCCTATGACTTGGATCGTCAACCCGGAGTGAAAACCGCGAGTACGTTTCAGGCGTGGGGACAGCGCGGGCCGGATCGCCGGCAGGCCGTAAATCTCGGTATCTTCTATCAGGATAGCGTTGAAAAGAAGCGCTGGGTTCTGAAGTTCGATAATCCTCGCACCCTCGCCCAGATCAATGCAGTTTTTGTGACAGTCGAGCCTCATGGTGGAAGCCGCAAGCCGGACGGCAAATCTCTTTTGTTCGCATCGCTCCGGATTCAGCCCAATCATCCTTAGAGCAGCGCACACACAGGATGTCGGCGGCGATTTCTCGAAGCCGGAGTGATACAAGGTTTCATTCTCCCGCGTAAGTCGAAAGAGAGTTTTTCTGAAGCTCTGTCTACGGGAGAACTGGAATGCGCATGCGCAAGATCGCCTGGCTTGTTCTCGGCAGCTTTCTTCTCATCGCCCGCGTTCACGGGCAGTCACCGAACGGAACCATCAGCGGCCTGGTTGCCGATCCGTCCGGAGCGGTGATCGTCGGCGCGGATGTTCTGCTGGCGAACGAGGCGACCGGAATTCAATATTCCGGCAAGACCAACAATGACGGTATCTATCTGCTCGCCAATCTCCCTCCAGGGAACTACCGGCTACAGGTTTCAAAGATCGGCTTCAAGACGCTGATCAAGCCCGACATCGTTTTGCACGTAGAGGACGCTCTCGCCATAAATTTCACGCTCCCGATCGGCGCCGCTTCGGAGACCGTAACTGTGCAGGGCGGCGCACCCTTGATAGACACAACGGATGCGTCTGTGAGCACGTTGATCAACCGGAACTTTGTCGAGAAACTCCCGCTCAACGGACGCAGCTTCAACACGCTCTTGCAGCTCACCCCGGGCGTGGTCATTGCACCGAGCACCTACGGTGCTCCGGGGCAGTACAGCGTCGAGGGTCAGCGAACAGATGCCAACAATTTTACTGTCGATGGCGTCTCGGCCAACTTTGGTGTTGGACTCGGAGAGAACCTAGGTGAGTCCGGAACAGGCAGTGCGCAAGCCTTCAGTGCGCTTGGCGGGACCAGCAGTCTAGTGTCGGTCGGTGCTTTGCAAGAATTTCGCATTGAGACCTCGTCTTTCGCTCCTGAATTCGGCCGGGCACCCGGAGGCCAGGTAATTTTGACAACTCGTTCCGGAACTAATGAGTTTCATGGCGACCTTTTCGATTATTTCCGCAATACCGCCATGGACGCGAACGACTGGTTCGCCAATCGGGCGGGCAATCCGCGCGCTCCAGAACATCACAATGACTTTGGCGGAACTCTAGGCGGTCCTATCTGGAAAAATCGAACCTTCTTTTTCGCATCGTATGAAGGTGCGAGGCTAGATCTTCCTCAAACAACAACCATCCAGGTTCCCTCCGCATATGCCAGGAGTGTCGCTCCGTCATCCATCGCTCCGTACCTGAATGCCTATCCCAAGCCAACCGATATGTCTGTGATCCCTGGCGTGTACACTGCGCCGTTCACTGGTACCTATGCAAACCATGCCACTCTGAACGCGGTGAGCTTGCGTATCGATGACACGATTAGCGACAAACTGTCGATTTTCGGCCGGTATAATTACGCACCCTCCCAACTTTCGGGCCCTCAGTCTAGTCTCAGTACTTTTCAAACCACTCCTGTGGACACCGAAACGATTACCGCTGGCGCTAACATGGTCCTCAATGCACACTCCTCGAACACTTTGCGGGGCAACTATTCTACGCAGACTGCGGGCCAGTCGTATTCACTCGATTCTTTCGGTGGGGCAGTTCCGCTCAATTCAAGCCTGCTGCTGGGCTCACTCTCGAGCGCTCACAATCTGTCGATATTCTACGGCCTTGATACTCAGAACCTGTACGTCGGCCACAGCGCAACGAGCACTACTCGCCAAGCTGAGCTTGTGGACGACCTGGCGATCTCCGCAGGTTCGCATCAGTTGAAGTTTGGAGTTGATTTTCGGGCGATGTTCTTGAACGCAAACTCACCGCAGAATTATTTTCTATACGAGGTATTCAGCACACAGAATTTTATTTCCAGTAGTTCAGTGCCTCAGCTGTTTAGCTTTGCATACGTTCCTGTGCAGCTTCTTTCCCGCGCCCTCTCGCTTTATGGCCAGGACGCCTGGAAGGCAACCCCGAGGCTAACATTAACCTATGGAGTCCGATGGGAATTGAGCCCAGCGCCGTCAGCACGAGGAAACACCAGACTGGCGGCGTGGCAAAACACGGACAACCCCTCGGAAATCAATCTGGCACCTTTGGGGAGCCCTCTCTGGGGCACAACCTATGGCAATTTCGCGCCGCGGTTCGGTCTTGCCTACAGCCTGACTCCTACGAGCGGTTTTGTGCTGCGCGCTGGGGCAGGAATCTTCTATGACCTTGGCGTAGGCGCCTCAGCCAATATGGCGTTTGCATTCCCGGATAATGCGGTCAGTTCATTTCAGAATGTTTCGGTCCCCGTCTCAGACATCAGCTCCTATCTTACGACAATTTCGCTTCAGCCGCCCTTTCCAGGATACCTGCATGGATTTGCTGACAACCTCACACTTCCTCGTTCGTACCAGTGGAACGTTGCATTAGAAAAGTCGTTTGGCAAACAGGCGCTTTCAGCAACCTATGTCGGACAAGTAGGAAGAAATTTGCTCAGAGAAGAGGCCCTCCCTCAACCTGACGCGAACTTTGCAAGCGGGAGCGTCCTGGATCTAACTACCAATGACGCCCACTCCAACTACAATGCCTTGCAGCTTCAATATCGCCGGCCTGTCGGTTCGAATTTCCAGGGACTGTTCAGCTATACCTGGGCTCACTCCCTAGATAACGCCTCCCAAGACATCACCGCTGGATTGTCCAACACGGTCATTTCCGGAGCAAATGACTACGGGTCTTCTGATTTCGATGTCCGCCAGAGCTTCAGCGGCGCTCTGACGTTCAATGTGCCTCCGGCAAAAAAATCCGGGACGATCGCCTTGCTCACCAAAGATTGGTCTCTCAGCACGGTTATCGTCGCACGGACAGGCTTTCCCTTTAATGCGAACATTTCGGCAGGATCAAACTTCGGTGTTCTGTTCATTCGTCCCGACCGCGTTCCGGGACAACCACTCTGGATCAATTCCCCAACCGCGGGCGGCGGTAAAATTCTTAACTACGATGCAGCTACCAACAGCGGCGCGTTTACAATACCCTCGGCTCTGAGACAAGGAACTGAGGCCCGGAATGACATTCCCGGATTCGGCCTGACTCAGGTTGATCTTTCTGCAGCGCGCCGATTCCCCCTCACTGAGAGGGTCGCTGTTGATCTTCGAGCGGATGCATTTAACCTGCTGAATCACCCTGATTTCACCAATCCCGGCGGCTACCTCCAGTACGGAAAACTTTACCTGCAAGCAGAATCGATGCTGAACCAGGGCCTAGGCGGGCTCAATCCGCTCTTCCAGGAAGGTGGCCCCAGATCGCTCCAGCTTTCCCTGAAATTGTCATTTTGATTTTCGATTGTGACCTATGCGTAGCGCTCAGAAGAAAATCGACGCAACGGCCTTGTCCAAATGGGGCCTGACAGCCGCCATTTCGGCACTTTTGATCTTTTCGGTCACAACGATGACCCGGGCGTCCGGAAAGCATCCGGTTACAGTTGCAGACATCATCGGGATGACGCACCTCGTGGGAACACCGTATCCGTACTATAGCCCCACGCGCGGGTTCGCCGTTTTCTCACCAAACGGAAAGCGTTTCGCGCTGGTGACCTCAAAAGGAAACGTAAGGAACAACCTCAACGATTATTCTTTGCTCGTATTTCGCACAAATCATCTAGGACCGGGTTCGAAGCCTAAGATTCTTACGACCTTTCCATGCACTTCCAACCGCGCTGGAATATCTTCAGTAACATGGCGTGGCAACGACACGCTGCTTTTTCTCGGATCAGAAGAAAACGCACCCACTGAGCTCTACTCGATTGAGTACAGCACAGGCAGATTGACAAAGCTAACCCATCGCAAACAGTCGCTTGTCTCGTATGGGTTCTCTGAAAATACAAAGACTCTCGTATACGCCGCTGACCGCCCTCAGAGCCCTGTCATCAATCCTGAAACGCTGCGCTATGGCCTTGATGTCGGATCCGAATGGGTGTCCGACATTGTCCGCGGAATGATTGCAGACCGCGAACCGGAGTTGTTTGTTACAACACGAAGAAGTAAAGACATGCCGTTGCGAACCCGAGATCCGTTTGACAGTGGGATAGACGACTTATTCGTTTCTCCAAACGGCCACTACGTGGTCGTGAAAACGGACACAATGCATCCCCCGAAAATCTGGCGTGAATACAATGACCCAGGCATTCGGTCAGTCTTCCGGCGTCCACTGTTTAAAGGGCAGCCCTCACGGATCCTGCGTTATGAATTGATTGACCTACGGACAGGGAAAAGCAGCATACTTCTCAATTCGCCGACAACCTACTGGACGCAGGACGCGCTGTGGTCTCCTGATTCAAAGTCGATCCTGTTGTGCGGAACCTGGTTGCCACTCAATACGAAGAATCCAGTGGAATTTGAACGCCGGCGCAGAAAGCGGTTTGTCGCCGAGATGACAGTCAGAGATCGGAAGCTTACGGTCGTCAGCAGTAGAGACCTGGTGCCGCTTTCCTGGAACAGCCGAACAAACATCGTGCGGTTTCGTGTCAGGTCGAAGTCACAGCAGCCATCGGTGCCTCCGGAGATCCTTCACTATAAGAAAGCAGCAGGTTCCTGGCAGCCGGTAACTGTTCCTGAGTCATCGCCCCTCGAGCTGCCACAAATCTACCTCGATGAAGATCTCAACAAGCCGCCGCGAATCATGGCATTTGAACCTCGCACGAAGAGAAAAATTGTCGTGGCTGACTTGAACCCTCAATTGCGAAATCTAGCTATCGCCACAGAAAGAGTGATCCGTTGGAGCCCAGTCCAAGGGAGATCCTTGAGTGGAGGGCTGTATCTCCCGCCAGATTACCGACCCGGGAAAAAGTACCCGCTCGTCATTCAAACGCATGGTTTCGATCCGCACTCGTTCTGGATGGATGGGCCGTATTCAACGGCCTTTGCAGCGCAGCCCCTAGCGCGCCACGGAATTGTGGTTCTGCAGATGAATGACTTCCCATCACAGGCGATGGAAACTCCGGAAGAACCGCGCGAAGCGATGGAGGCTTACCTCAGTGCAATCCATTATCTGTATTCCCGCGGCATCATTGATCCTCGGCGTGTGGGGATTATCGGTTTCAGTCGGACATGTATGTACGTCAAGTACGCGCTGACGCATGCGCCTGGGCAATTTGCCGCTGCCATTGTTGCAGACGGTGTTGACGCCGGTTACTTCCAGTACCTGTTGTCTTACAATGCGAATCCCGTGATGGCCAGCGACTCCGATGCGGTGATTGGCGCCCCGCCCTTTGGTAAGGGACTACATGTTTGGATGAAAAGGTCTCCTGGGTTTTTGTTGGATAAAGTGGAAGCGCCGGTGCTAATAGAAGCGATCGGTCCGGCCTCAGTTTTGGACGAGTGGCAGTGGTTTGCTGGACTGGAGCGCCTCGGCAAACCCGTGGATATGTTGTACCTGCCCACCGGGACACATATACTCCAGAAGCCTTGGGACCGGCTGAGCTCACAGGAGACTGCGGTGGACTGGTTCCGGTTCTGGTTGAAGGGCAAGACGAGCTCTAAACCAGCCAAACATGGCGAGTACCGGCGCTGGCGTAAGCTCCGCCTCGAGCAGCCTGTCTTCGAGTCGTCACGTCTCCGCTGAACCAATCTGAATCTTCTGTGTCGCGATCTTTTGCGTCAAACGGAAAATCAGTGCCCCATAGAACCGGAAGCTCAAGGCTAATGACTGCCGGAGCACTTAGGGCCCTAAGCGCTCCGGCAGCGTATCACTCATCGGCCTCATACGCGGAGTTGGTCACGAGAGAGCCATCTCCGTCGGGGTTAATGCCCCCTTTGAGCGCGCCGCGAATCGTTTGCTCTGCGCGAACGATCACGGTTACTTCTGGCTTGGCGTACTTCATCTCTGTCACCTCCTTTCTGGGTTAAGAATGCCGCTCTTCCGGCGCTTTATTCCCGCTGCGTCTTGCAGCAGTACATCCCGCCCAGGTAATCAAGGAAGCGCCTTGAGATTTTGTGAGTTAGCCCTTGCGTTGAGATAATCCACGCTACGCCAACGAGTGCTTGCCCTCTATTCATCAGCCTCATACGCTGCGGCGGTCACGAATCCACCCTGCATGTCCGCACTGATGCCGTGCTTCGGGATTCCGCGCACCGCAGTCGTAGCATGATCGACCAACATCACTTCTGGTCTCACATATCTCATTGTGTTCACCCCCTTCCCTATGGTTCATCTGCAGCTATCCACGCGCGAGGAACTGTTGACTGCAAAAATGCGAAGTGCTATCCGGAGACAGCAAAGGAATTCTGCTCCTCTCGATTTTGGGGTACCGACAACCGGCTCCCAGCTCTGCGCAGCCAGGCTTCGACCGCAACAGCTCTCATTAACTGCACAACGTGTACCTGCTGACCGTGGCGGGCTTTCTCCATAGCTTTGCTGAATGACTGGCCGTCGATGATGCCCAGTGCAGAGCTCAGTATTTCCGGGCAATTCGCTATTAAACGGCTCCACTGCACGACGACGGTGAGCGCTGGTGAGCGCGCGACGTACGCTTTTCTCCTCCGGTTCAAGGCCTTCTCTGGCACGACGCCTTCTAGCGCGCGGCGCATCAGTGAGCGCCGCTGGCCCGGTCGCACGAGCTGGTCGCGCGGGACCGCATATAAGAACTCCAAAAGGTTGCGATCAAGAAAGGGATAGCGTCTCTCGTGCAGCGGCGCGCAAAGCGCCGGCAGGCAGGTCAGCTGTCTTCGCAAGACCTGTAGCGTCGATACATTTTCCTGAAAACTCGGCAGCGCTCCGAAAAGCTTCACGCGCGTGGGATAGCAACTCAGAGCATCGCGGTAGCGGGAGACAAACTGCTGGAAAATCCAGCCCTGCGGGCGCAGCGGCTCGGCAACCCCGACGAGAGCGGGCGGAAAAAATCCGCGCAACACCTCCAGCAGGAGATGAATTAACGGCTTTCGCTGATAAAGCGCCCAAGCCTTCAAGCGGGGTGCAAGTTTCCTGAAGTGCGCCCGGGCAAGCGCGTCCATGAGCTCTGGTGTAGGCGTCGGCACACCGCCGGTTACTTCATCTCCTCCCAAGCCGGAAAGCAGCACGCGATTACCTCGTTTCCCGAGGCGCTCTGCGAGGGACTCCAGAGTTTTGCTGAGACCGATATGCGCGGGAGTTACCGGCTCTTCCGCTCCGGAACAGAGATCGAAGGAGCAGTTTGCGCTGACATCGATATGCCAGCCGGTGCGGCCAATTCTTTCTTCCACACTTTCGAAATAAGGCCGTTCGTTCCAGTTGGGCTCGGAGTCATTGTAATAGGAGAGCGTATCGAGCTGCGGACGTGCCGAAGAACTGGCGCCGATGATTCTGTAAGCCATGCACACAATCGAGGATGAGTCCATTCCGCCGCTGAGCTCGGCCAGCACCGGTGAGTCCGACCGCAACCTTCTTCGAACCGACTCTTGGAACACGGTTCGGAAATGCTCTTCGTACTCTCTGTCGCTTCGGTAACGGATCTGCTTGTGCGGATCAAAGTCCCAATACTTGGTGACCGTCTCTCTGCCGGAATGCAAGGTCACAAATGTGGACGGTGGAACGGCGTGAATCCCTGCGTATGGGGTCAGGTGCGTTGCCGGGAAGAACCCCAGCCAGCCGGCGATGTACTCTTCTTCGAGTTTGAACCTTTTCCCGGCCAGCAGCACCAGCGGATCGAGAATGCTGCTCCAGCTGACCTGCTCGGCATCCGAGGTGTAGTACAGATGGCGCGTCCCCAGAAAATCCTTGGCCAGAATGAGCGTGCGCTCTTTTGGCTCCCAGAGGGAGAGCGCCCAATCTCCGATGAGTTTCGCCAAGCACTTTGTTTCCCACTGTTCATAGGCTGCGGCAACAATGGCGACATCCGGCGATTCGAGAGTGACCGCGCCGCTGAGTTGCTGAACGAGTTCTTCGCGGTTGTCGAGCCGACCGTCCCAGGTGAGCACTGCCCCGGAAGACGACTGGTGCGGCTGCCGTTCCCGGTGCGATTCCCGGGTGGTGTGGAAGGCCTTATATATAATGTCCACGCCTGGGGCGGTGTAGCGCCCTTCGCCATCTGGTCCGTAGGGCGCGAGCAGTTCACCCGCCTTTTCAAGGTACTCGGGCTCGGCTGGCAGGCCGCTCAAATTCCATCTTCCGAACTGCACGCTCATGGCTTCTTCCCTGGTCTTCTGTTTCTTCCGGGTCTCAGCAGCGGTCCAGCATTGCGTACATCTCCCGCATGTATGGTTTGTCGTTCACCACTCTTCCGTCGACTTCCACCCAGGCATGCGCCTTGAATGGCAGTTGTTGCGCGCCAATGATCATCTCTGCCGGCACGCCGTATTGCCGCAGCAGGCAGGTGGTTGCGGCGGAACGCTGCAGGCATTGCGCCTGTTTCCAGTACCAGATGGTCGCCAGATCGACCGCGTAGCAGATGCGCTCAATGGCTCTCGGCGGCGGCTCTTTGCGCGCGAGCGGATAGTTCCGCACTTTGACGTATAAGACTTCGAAATTGCCGCGCGCCAGATACAGATCAAATAGCATCAGCTTGGCGTAGGCTCGCAGAGTCAGAAATCGCATGGCTTCTAATCATCCTCAGGCATTCAGGCCGAGTTGATCGCACAGAAAGGCCATGCGATCCGTGAGCGCTTCAATCCTTTGGCTCAGCGGCAGCACCGGCGAGTGTCCTCGAAACGGGCTGTAGTCCAGCATGATCGGCAGGCCCGAACGGCTGGCTGCTTGCAGTCGCGCGGTAAACTTTCTGGCGTGCAGCGGATTGCAGTTGCGATCAGCGTCCCCGGAGACCATCAGCACAGCCGGGTACTTTTCTTCATCGCGCACCCGATGATATGGCGAATACCCGGCCAGTGCCTGGAAGTCTGCAGGGTCCTCGGCTGTGCCGAATTCCTCCTGCCACATCCCGGCGCCGTCGAACAGGTGATAGCGCAGCATGTCCGCGATCGGCACCATGCACACCACCGCTCGGAATAGATCCGGCCTTTGGGTCATCGCCGCCGCGACCAGCAAACCGGAATTCGATCCGCCGAAAATCGCCAGCCTGTCCGCACTGGTTCGGCCGTTGTCGATGAGCCATTCCGCTGCCGAGAGGAAGTCGTCATAAGCGGTTTGCCGCTTGCGCCGTTTGGCTGCTTCGTGCCAGGCCGTGCCGAACTCGGATCCGCCGCGAATCTGCGGCAGTGCGAACAGGCAGCCGCGCTCCATCAGAAAGGCCGCAAACACGCTGAACTGCGGGGTCATAGCGACGCCGTAGCCGCCATAGGAAGTCATGATCGCCGGGTGGCATCCTTCGGCGAGGATTTCCCGGCGGCCGGCCAGGAACATCGGGATGCTGGTCCCGTCCTTCGAGCGGAACCAGGCGCGCGTGTGCGCGAACTTCGTGGCTTCAAACGGAATTTTCCTTTTCGACCACACCTCCCGCTGGCCCGATGACGAGGAGTATCTTGTAATGCTTATAGGTTCGGCGAAGGACTCGGTTTCAAAAAATACCTCATCGCTCTCCGGAGACCCTCCGGCGAGGCGCACGGTCTTTATGCTCGAACCGGCGACTTCGCGGATTTCTTGTCCCTCGAAATCGAAGAGCGCCACGCGGGTGTGTCTCCCGTGGATGTAGGAAACGAATATCCCGCCCGCGGAAACAAGCCACTGATGGATTCGCGCGTTGTTCTCGGGGATGAGTTCGAACCATTCCGGTTCGTGATTGGCCTTCAGGCGGAGCTCGACGATGCGAAAATTGGGCGCGGCGCGATTGGTCAGCGCGAAGATGCGCTCCTTGGCCAGTGCGGGAACAAATGAATAATCGACCTCGGCCAGAAGGCATTGCGCGGCTCCCTCGTGGTCGAAAGGCTTGAGGTGAAAGCTGGTGCGTGTTGGCTGACCGAAGCGCGCGGTAATGAATCCGATGCGTTTCCCGTCGGAAATGAGTCCCAGCCGCAGCAAAGGGCCTTCTCCGGCGTAGAAGATACGCTCATCTGAGGAGAAATCTGTACCCAGCACGTGGCGCTTGGCCGAGTGCTCAAAGGGCGTTTCGGAGTCGAGCAGCTCATGAACGTAGACGAAGCTTTTTTCGTCGGGAGCGAAAGCGAATCCGCGCAAATAGCCTCGCGGCAGAACGTCAGGCAGCTTCTTGCGGCTCTCCGTGTCCACAATGGCGAAACTTCCGGTACGCTCGCCGCCGTGCTTGATTTCGTATAACAGAAGTTTTCCATGGGCGGAAACGCGGAGAGGTTTGACTGCAATGTGAATTCCCTTGCCGAAGGCAGCTGGATCAACAAGCAGTTCGTCCTGGCCGTTGGATCCTTCGCGCATGTAGATCGACGCCTGCTCCTGATCGGCCACGCGCTTGCGGAAAAAATAGCGTTCGCCCGCTTTCTGAATCGAATCGTACGTCTCCACAGCGAGGAATTGGCGGACGCGCTCGCGCATCTGCGCGCGGCCCGGAATGTTGTCGAGGTAAGTGCGTGCATAGCATGTCTGCGCGGATATCCACTCGCGCGTCCGCACCGAAGTTTGCTCCTCAAGCCAGCGGTACGGGTCTGTGACCGCAACGCCGTGCAAAATCTCAGTGACCGGATCAATTGCCGACACGGGCGGAGATGCCGTCACTCCTGGCATAATTCGCACCTTTGCACTATTTCGGTGGCTTCGCGATGCATGCGCCGCGCGAGGCTGCGGTAATACCCCGCCTGCTTTTCATCGGCTTCAGGATCAAGCTCGCGCCACGTATCCGTTGCAACGGCATAGGCAAACGTGGCGATGAGCGGCATAAGCGTCAAGGCTCGCCGCAAGTCCGCGGGAGTGTACATTCGCGCCCACGGCCGCAGATAGGCATGGGTCAGTTTTTCTCCTCCCGCGGGCTCCTGGCTGCCGCTGTGCGCGAGATACTCCCGCAGAAATTGCAGCGTTACCAGCGGATTGGTAACGCAGCCCTCGGACCAGTCCAAAAACAGGCAGCGGCGCTGGGTTAGGAAGATGTTCCCGGGATTGCAGTCGGTGTGGCCAAGGGTGTAGGGAAGCTCAAACGTTTCGAGCACTCCCAGCGACTCCTTAAGCCCTTCGGCCACCTCTTTCAGTTCGGACGAATGCAGCGGCGACGGTGATTGCTTCTTTTGAGCGGTCATTAGTTCGTTCATGCGCGAGATGAAGGGGTCGATCCGTTCCCTCAGAGCAGGAATCCGCAGGTCCCGCAAATGCGCTTCGAGCAATTCGTCTGTCCGGCCAATCGACTCGATCTGCAGCCTGGCAAGTTCTTCGGCGACTCGCTCCCAGGCGGCGAACTCGGTGATTTCATCCAGCGCAGCCCCAGGCGCTTCTTCTGAGAGCCAGCCGTTCCATGCGGCGTGTACGCCGAGAATTCTGGGAAGGAAGCGCGGAAAAAGGCGCGCCAGAGCAACGGTGATCGGCAGCTCGTGAGCATTCGGTTCGCCGGTGGCTTTGAACCATACGGCTCCCCTTGCGGTCTCAAAACGAATGAGGCTGAACGTGGGGCCGGCATTCAATTGCCGGAAAGCTCCGGTGAGTTGCATGCCGTACGGCGCGATCTGCTGCTGGGTCCACCGGAAAAGCTCCCGTAGCCAGCCGCAGTGAGTGAAGTGCTCCTCGCCTTCATCCGTTGCGTAAGCATCCAGTCGCTCAAGTGACTCTTTGATGCCGGCTGCGTCTGCCGAATCGCAGCAGCGCATGGCCACCGAGCGGGGGATCCAATAGGTGCCTGCTGGCGCTTTCGCATTCTCTTTGACCGCTTCCATAACAATGCTTGCCGCTTGGCGATGGTCATCAGGATGGCAAGCATTTGGCGTGAATAAGCAATAGGTTTCAATCTTCCATGCCTTTGCCGCCTCGAGAGTGGCCTGTTCCGCAAGCCGCTGCTCGGGATCAATTTCAACCCGCGGCAGCATCCAACTCCGACCATTCGGCAGAAGCAGAATCTCGGACGCTTCCCGGCGAGTGATGATCAGCAGGTAGGTGCTGGCGGATTTTGCGGACAATTTCACGAACAACCCTCGCGCTGGTTCTAAATAATTTCGTTCGGCGGCACCGGTCGCAGAATGTGGTGCTTTTGTAAGTCCTCAATGAACTCAGCGACATCCGCGCGCACGATTTCTGAACTCACTCCGTACTTCCGGCTGATCTCCTCGGAGATGCGTTGTTGGTCGTAGCCTTGCTGCATCAGTTCCAGAATCATCGCTCCCATCACGTTGAGACAGAACATCTGCCCATGGTGGATATCGAGCAGAATGCTTCCGTCGCGTGTGTTGGTTCGCCGGATTGTGTCGGAGACCCGTAGCATGGTTTATGAAGCAGACATTCACACCGCTCGCGATCAAAGTCCAGATTTCGCTGGCTCTGTTCGCATTTGTGAAATGCCTCTTTTAAGCTACTGACAACGCGACGGATACAGAAACGCGACAACTCAGCCTGGTGGAGCATCTGTTCGCGCGTGCGACACCCGCAGGCTTTAAAAAAGGCAAACGACTTGCTGAGAAAGGGGTTTCCAAGCGCAACTCTCGTGGCGAAGAACAGTTACAAATCGACCTTCGCCGCGAACGGCTGCACCATGCGCCAAGCGCTAATACCTGCGGCTCCGATTCATCAATTCCTCATTCGGATTTGAGATCCGCCGGGAAGCTTACCGCTGAAATTCAAAACCCGCCTCGCAAAAAAGACTCAGCCAGACCGGCTTGATCCTTGAGCATGGTGAGGGGCGACGTCCACTTGCATGAGGAGCCTTTTTCTAGGTCGCTTGACAATAGATTATGTTAGATGTATAACATCACGGGATATGGTTATAGTTAAAAAGCGAAACAGACCACCGTGGATCTTGCTCACTTTTACGCTGCCGGCGAAGCAAGCGAGCCAAAGAGTCGAGATTTGGCGCAAGCTGCAGCGCTATGGCTCGGTGCCTTTGGGCAACTCGGGCTATCTCCTCCCGAACGTCGCGGCGAATCAGGAACGCTTCGAGTGGCTGGCGGCAGCGATTCGGAAATACGGAGGTGACGCCTCCGTCGTCCAAGTGCAGGCCATCGACAACCTCTCAACGCCGCAATTGATTGGCCGCTTCGCTGAGGCGCGGACAGGCGACTATCAGGAACTGATTCAGGAGCTAAAAAAGTGGTCCTCCCTGCCCCCGCAAGCGCAATCAGTTGCCCGGCTCAGCCGTCTGCGACGCCGGTTTCAGGAGATCGCGGAGATTGATTTTTTCACGAGTCCTTTGCAGAAGCGGGTCGAGGAGTTGCTGGAGCGTGCCGACGCAGCCGGAACGTCATCTCCCGCAGGGGAAGCTGCCAAAGCGAACCGGCGAGAGTACGTCGGCCGGATTTGGGTGACGCGGCCGCGGCCGGGAGTGGATCGCTCCGCATCTGCGTGGCTTATCCGGCGTTACATCGATCCGAAGGCGCGGTTCACGTTTGCGCCGGAAGGCCGCATGCCGCGCGAAGCCGTGCCTTTCGACATGTTTCATGGGGGCTTTGGGCATCGCGGTGAAGACTGCACGTTCGAAACGTTGCAAAAAGTCTTTCGGATCCGAAACCACAGAATCGGAATCATTGCCCAGGTCATCCACGATGCGGACCTGCTGGATGAGAAGTTCGGCCGCAAGGAAGGTTTTGGCATAGACGAAGTGCTGAAAGGCTGGGCGCGCCAAGGAATCGCCGACGACGAACTGCTGGCACGGGGGATGCAATTGATTGAGGGACTCTATCATTCGCTTCCTTAGCTGGGCACGCGTGACCAACTCAGCCCGACAAGGCGAATCGACTCGGACGCAAGTAATCCGTGTCGACCACTCAAGTGGAGGAGAAATCATTCTGTGCGGATGAATCAACGGCAGATTTTGCGGGTGGTCATCGTGTCTTTGCTGCTCGGCGCGGGGAACACGCGATCCGCCATGGCGCAGACAAGTAAATCTGACGAAAAGGTCTTTACGATCCAAAGCGCAATTCAATTTGCCGCAAAGAATTATCCTGTCGTCCGGGTTGCCATGGAACGAGTCAGCGCCGCGCGCGCCGGAGTCGGTCTCGTTCGGACGAACTATTTGCCCCGCGCCGACATGCTTTGGCAGAGCAATCGCGCCACCGACAACAACATGACCGGTCTGCTCCTTCCGCAACCCGTCGTTCCGTCCATTTCCGGGCCTGTTTCCGCAAGCCCCAGTGATAATTCCGGCTGGGGCAGCGCGGCGGGGCTTTTGGTTTCGTGGGAGGCAGTCGACTTCGGCCTGCGGCACGCACAGGTTGCGGAAGCGCGGAGCGCGGAAGATCAGGCTTCCGCCGAGCAAGCTGTCACGGAGCTTGATGTAGAAGTCGCTGCAGCGCAGGCGTTTTTGAATCTGGCGGCAGCAAAAGAGACCGTGAAGGCAGCCGCCGCGAATGTCCGGCGACGACAGGTCTTCGACACGGTGGTTCGCCAGCTTGCCGCGAACCAGTTACGCCCCGGTGCGGACGCTTCGCGAGCGGACGCGGAGCTTGCGGCTGCGCGGATTGAATTGATTCAGGCGCAGGAGGCCGAGGCCAGCGCGCGAGCCGAATTTGCCGAACTCCTTGGTATTGCAGGCACCGAGGTTCATATTGAATCGGATTCGCTTTGGCAGCTTCCCACCGCGAAGCCGCCTCTTACTCCCGCGTATGACGCAAACCCGCTTGCTGTGGCGCAGCGCGCGCGGATCGCTCAGGTTCAGGCTGAGGAGCATGTCCTCGGCCGCTCGTATTTTCCGCATTTGTACCTTCAATCCGCATTTTCAGGACGTGGCAGCGAGTTCAATCCTGACGGCACGGTTGCCGGCGGCACTCAAGGGCTGGGGCTTGACCGGGGCAATTGGGCGGTAGGTCTCACTGCGATATTCCCGCTGATGCAATTCGCCTCCCTCCACGCGCAAAAGCAAATCGCCGCCGCCAACGAACGCCAACAAGCGGCGATTTACGACCAGACCATTCAGGAGCTCACAAGGCAGTGGCAGCAGGCCGAAGCAGCTTGGAGGGCGTCGATTGGCGTGGCGCAAAACACGCCCGTCGAACTGGCCTCTGCGCGCGATACAGAAAAAGAATTTGCCGCCCGGTATCAAGCGGGTCTCGGAACGATCTCAGATGTGGCTGAATCGCAAAGTTTACTTGTAAGGGCCCAAACAGAAGACGCGCTGGCGCGCCTAGGCGTTTGGCGGAGTTTGCTTGGCCTCGCGCAAGCCAGGGGCCACCTGAGACCGTTTTTGAACGCGCTGAAGAAAACATCGAAAGGGGCGAAGTAGGCATGTGGCTTGTCAGGGCGGCGCTGCGACGTCCGATTAGCGTGCTTGTTATTGTGGTCACTATCGCTCTGTGTTCGGTGCTGGCGCTAACCCGTATGCCGGCGGATATCTTCCCTAAGCTCAACCTTAAGGTGATCTATGTCGCACAGCCTTATGGGGGAATGGATCCGGCGCAGATGGAAGGGTATTTGGTGAATTATTACGAATTCCATTTCCTCTACATTGACGGAATCAAGAGCGTGGAGTCGAAGTCCGTCCAGGGCGTCGGGCTGCTGAAGCTCACCTTTCATTCCGGCGCAAACATGAGCCAGGCGCTTGCGGAGACTGTTTCCTATGTGAACCGGGCGAAATCGTTCATGCCGTCTGGCACGGTGCCGCCATTCGTGCTGCGATTCGGAGCGGGTACAGTGCCAGTGGGCGATCTGGTTTTTTCAAGCCCTACGCGCAACGTGGCCCAGATTCAGGATTTGGCGCTATTTCGAGTGCGGCCCCTCTTTGCGACCCTGCCGGGCGTTTCCGCGCCACCTCCATTCGGCGGCAATCAGCGGACGATTGTGATCACCGTGAATCCAGACCGCCTGCGCGCTTATCGGATGACGCCCGAGGACGTAGCGCGGGCCGTGGCAGCGGGGAACCTGATTATTCCCGCCGGAAATGCCCGCATTGGCGAGCTGAACCGCATGGTGACCATGAACTCGGTGGTGACCAACAACATTCAGGACCTCCGCGACCTCCCGTTGCGAACCGGCGCTGGAACCCCTGTGCTGTTGCAGGATGTGGGGGTAGTGGCGGATAGCAGCGACGTGCCCACCGGCTACGCGCTGGTCAATGGGCGTAAGACGATCTATATGCCGGTGACGAAGCGTTCCGGCTTCTCGACGATCAAGGTGGTGCACGAAGTGAAAGCGGGGATCCCACGATTTCAGGCCGTTCTTCCTCCCGACGTGAAGGTGAGCTTTGAATTTGACCAATCCGTTTACGTGAAGAACGCGCTCGCGGCGCTGATTCGTGAGGGCCTGCTCGGGGTGCTGCTGACGGGCTTGATGGTGCTGCTGTTTCTGCGGGACTGGCGAAGCTCGCTCGTCGTGGTCACTACGATCCCGTTCGCCCTGCTCAGTGCAGTGGTTGCGCTGTGGTTCGTCGGCCAAACCATCAACATCATGACTCTGGGCGGCTTGGCGCTGGCAGTTGGAATCCTGGTGGACGAAGCAACGGTCATGATCGAAAACATCCAGACTCATCTGGCCCGCGGCGAAAAAGGCGCCTTGGCCGTTTTCCGTGCCAGCGGGGAAGTCACTGTGCCGAGGCTGCTCTCTTTGTTTGCGGTTCTCGCGGTTTTCGCGCCGTCCTTCCTCATGACTGGCGTCAGCCGTTCGCTCTTCGTGCCGCTTTCCCTGGCCGTTGGATTCGCCATGCTGGCCTCGTATTTTCTTTCCAGTTCGCTCGTGCCCGTTCTTTCCGTCTGGATATTACGGTCGAGGCCTGCCTCCGGCCAAGCTCACAAGGGGTTCGAGGGGGTGCGCGCGCGCTACTCGCGATTGGTCGAGAAGGCCGTGCGACATCGAAAGGTCGTGTTGGGGATATATCTGGCTGCGGCTGGCGGCGTGATCTTTCTTCTTGGTCCGCGAGTCGGCCGGGAAATCTTTCCCCAAGTGGATACCGGCCAGTTCCAGCTTCGCATGCGGGCGCCTACCGGGACGCGGCTGTCGCGCACGGTGGAACTGACCCGGCAGGTGCTCGGGGTGATTCGTCAAACCGCGGGTCACGACAATGTCGCAACCAGCTTGAGTTTTGTCGGCGCACAGCCTCCGACGTATCCGATCAACAACATTTACCTCTGGACCAGCGGAACTCAGGAAGCGGTAATGCTCGTGGCGTTGAAGCCCTCGGCGCATATCCGATTGGCCACGCTCGAAGGAAAACTGCGACGGATTCTGCCAACCCAGTTTCCGAACTGCAGGTTTTCGTTCGAAGCCGGCGACATCGTCAGTCAGATCATGAATTTTGGCGCGCCTACTCCGGTCGAAGTCTCCGTGCGCGGGTTGGATCTATCCGCCGACCGAAGCTTTGCCGCGCGAATTCTCGCCGAAATGAAGCAAAATGGGGGGCTTCGCGACCTCCAGTTCGGCGAGCCGTTCGAGTATCCGACGGTAAACGTGGACGTGAACCGCGAACGCGCGGGACAATTGGGGGTGACGATGGCAGAGATTGGGCGAGCGGTTGTGGCGGCCACGTACTCGACGCGCTTCATCACGCCTGTGTATTGGGCGGATCCGAAGACGGGCGTTGGTTATCAGGTACAAGTGCAAGCGCCCCAGGCACGAATGCGTTCGCTCCAGGATATTGAGAACATTCCGATCATGAGGGACGACAAGTCGCATCCGCTGCTTGGCGACGTGGCGAACGTCAGCTACGGCGCCACCGTGGCGGAATACGACCGCTTCAACATGCAGCGCGAGGTGACGATCACCGCAAATCTTTCTGGCGAACATTTGGGACGGGCGGCATCGCAGGTGGACGCGGCGATTCGACGAGCGGGAAAGCCTCCGCGCGACGTGACGGTGAAAGTAGGTGGCCAGATTGTCCCGATGCAACAGGCGCTACGAGAACTGGGAATTGGACTGTTGCTGGCGGTGGTCGTGATCTTCTTCTTGCTGGCTGCTAATTTCGAGTCCTTGCGCCTTGCCCTGGCGGTGATTTCGACGGTTCCTGCGGCCATTGCGGGCGTATTGATCGCCCTGCTGATGAGCGGAACGACGCTCAACATGCAGTCCTTCATGGGCGCGATCATGGCCATGGGCGTAGCGGTAGCAAACGCCATTTTGCTTGTTACCTTCGCCGAACAATGGCGCCGGTCAGGCGTTACAGCCGATGCAGCGGCCGTCGAGGGCGCACGGACGCGCCTGCGCCCTGTCTTGATGACGAGCATAGCCATGGTTGCGGGGATGGTACCCATGGCGCTAGCCCTCGGCACGGGTGCAGCGCAAACCGCACCGCTTGGGCGAGCGGTCATCGGTGGACTTTCGGCCGCGACCCTGGCCACGTTGTTCATACTGCCTGGCGTTTTTGCCATGCTGCAGAGCCATTCCAGCCTCATCGCGCCATCGCTCGATCCTACCGATCCTGGTAGCGCGCACTGGGTTTCCGATGCGCCGAGCAATTCCGGAGGGTCCGAGGGGAACTCATGAGTAAGGCATGTCACTTCATTAGCGCCGTTTTTTCGGTTTTGGCTCTTTGCGGTCTAGCGGGGTGCGAGTCAGGGCGGAGCAAGGCAGCGCCCTCGACCGCCCCTGCCGCATCCGTCGAGGTAGTACAGGTTGTAGCCAAGAAGCTGAACATTGTTGTTCGGCTGCCCGGTGAGATTCGGCCGTATGAAATTGTCGCTGTCTATCCGAAAGTCACGGGCTTCTTGCAGTGGATCGGCGTGGACCGGGGCTCCCGGGTAAAGAAAGGCCAACTTCTGGCGCGGCTCACCGCGCCAGAACTCGATGCGGATCGGCAAAATGCCGAAGCGCGGCTGCGGAGCGAGCAAGCCGCGCTGATCGCTGCCCAAGCCAGGTTCGGCGCCGATGAAAGCACTTACCAAAGCTTAAGCAAGGCCGCAGCCACGCCCGGGGTAATCGCCGGAAATGAACTTCAGGTGGCGAAGAAACGGGTGGAAGCGGATCAAGCACAGGTGCGCGCAGCGCAGGAGCAGGTCGCGGCGACGCGCGACCGTCTGAGCGCCGCCACGGAATTGACAGAGTATTTGCAGATCCGGGCTCCCTTCGATGGGATTGTCATTGAGCGGAACGCTCATCCCGGCGATCTGGTCGATCCGGCTGGCGTAAGTGGCGCAGGATCGAAAGCCACTGCGCCCATGCTTCGCATCGAGATGCTATCACGGCTGAGGCTGGTCGTTCCTGTGCCGGAAATCGATACGGGCGCCGTGGTCCCTGGGGCTCGGGTTCGGTTCACCGTTCCGGCGTTTCCGGGCAAGACGTTTGTCGGAACGGTTGCTCGCGTTTCCCGCTATTTGCACGTGGAGACACGCACCATGCCAGTTGAACTGAATGTCGTTAATCGCGGAGACGAGCTCTATCCGGGCATGTTCCCGCAGGTGGACTGGCCGGTGCGCCGACCGTATCCCACGTTCTTTGTTCCTGTCTCGGCTGTCACCAATACAACGCAAGGAACGTTTGTTTTGCGCGTTCGCGGCGGCCGGGCCGAGCGGGTGGAGGTGAAAACAGGTGAAACCGAGCGCGGGCTGGTAGAGGTGTTTGGCCAGATGAAAGAGGGCGACGAGGTCGTGCTGCGCGGCGGAGAGGAAATCCCGCCCGGTTCGCCGGTAGCGGTAAAGCTTGTCGCCAGTGTGCCCTGATCAGACCTGGGGGCCAATGAGAGGACGCCATACGCCACGGTTTGATTTTCGGGGCTACCGGTTGAGAACAACGATGAAGACGGTCAGCGACTTGCGTCTCGTTTACGTTTCGGCGTTTCTGTGAGCCCTGGGCGCCGGGATGGTCGCCGTCGTTTTCGGGATCTATCTTGTCGAGCTCACCATTCGCAATTTGCAGGCTGGCGGAGACGACACTCATAGTTTCACGCTGCCGGCATTTGGGATCGACAAGACCATTCCACCGCTGGGTGTGGTGAATGTCTCCTTTGTGGCCAGCAAGACGGGAGTCTTCCCATTTCACTGTCGGTACCATCACCCATGGATGTCCGGCGAGTTGGTCGTGCTGGCGAGAAAGTAAGGTAGCAGCGCAGCGAATGTTGCGCCGCGAGACTATGAGACAGAACTGAGCGGAGCCGGAGCGTTGAGGGTTTGGCTGGGTGGCTAACCCTGCCTTCGCCTCCAGCTCTCGCCACAAACTTAATCATGTGAGAGAGGAGGAAACTGTGACAAGAGGGGCCAATTTTCTGATCGGAGTTCTGGCAGCGTTGCTGGTGGTGGGCTGTTCAGGCGCGGCAGCTCGGCTCAAGCCTTTGCCATTGAGAGTGCTGCGGGATATTCCACTGCCGGGTCGCACGACACGTTTCGACTACGAAAGCCTGGACCCGGTGACCGGGCTGCTTTTTATCGCTCACCTGAGCGACAGCCAGGTTCTCGTCTTCGACACGCGCAGTCAGAAGCTCGTGGCGACAATTCCCGGCGTTTCCCAAGTGCATGGCGTGCTGGCGGTTCCAACCCTAGGCCGCGCCTACGCCTCGGCCACCGGCCGAAACGAGGTCTTCGCAATTGACGAACATTCGTTTCGCATCGTGGCAAGAATTCCCGGAGGGGATTATCCCGATGGCCTGGCCTACGATCCTGGCAATCACGAACTGTTCGTTTCTGACGAAGCCGGACGCACGGACACGGTGATTGACACGAATACCAATCGGCGAATCGCCACCATCCAGCTCGGCAGCGAGGCCGGCAACACGCAATTCGATTCCGTCTCCGGCCGAATGTACGTCGATGCGCAAACGATCGACCGCTTGGTCGCGATGGATCCGAAAACGAACCGAATCGTCGCGACATATGCACTGCCTGGCTGTGAACACGACCATGGGCTGTATATTGACGCGCCGCACCGCATGGCCTTCATCGCTTGCGATGGCAACGCGAAACTTCTGACCTTCGATCTGCGCCAGATGCGCGTCACCGGAATTCATTCGGTCGGGAAATACCCGGACGTGCTGAGCTTTGATCCGGGACTTGAGCGATTGTACGTGGCAAGCGAGAGCGGCGTAGTAACTGTATTTGAAGAAAAAGGGCAGGGAGCAGTAAAACTGGGAGAGGGTTTCCTGGCCCGCGAGGCGCATTCGGTTGCCGTGGATGGGCAGCACCGGGCCTATTTCCCGCTGCAGAGCGTGAATGGCCATCCGGTATTGCGGGTGATGGCGCCAACCGAGAAATGAAAGGCGCGGGCAAGAAGCCCGGACCAAATCAGGTATCAACGCCGCTAGCGAGATGACGGGCCATGGGGTTGTTTTCCCAAATCAACCGCGGCCTAGGGGCGATCTATGCGGCGGCGTTCCTTCGTTCAGTGGGGATCGGTTTAACAGGCGTCATTCTCGGCGTCTACTTGGCGCGAGGCGGATTCTCTGTTACTCAGATTGGCATTGTGATTGCGGCCGGACTTGCCGAGGCGGCTCTAGCCACTTTGGCAGTCAGCTTTGGCGCCGACAGGTTCGGTCGCCGCCGAACATTGACACTCCTTCCCACGTTGGCGGCGATAGGAGGGTTGGGCTTTGCACTAACCAGCCATTTCTGGGGGACCTTGGTCTTTGCGTTCTTTGGAATGCTGAATGGGATGGGCACCGACCGCGGCCCGGCATTTGCATTAGAGCAAGCAATCATTCCCCAAGCAACAGCGAGCAATTACCGCACGCTGGCCCTTTCTTGGCACAGTCTCACGCTGGGCGCAGGCCATGCTTTGGGCGCTCTGCTGGCTGCGTTGCCTTTGCTTTTGGCGACATGGCTTCAGATCGGCCTGGTCGTTTCTTATCGCATAACGTTTGGTCTGTATGCCGTGATCAATCTCCTGAGCGCGTCCGTTTACTTACTCCTTCCAGCCCAGATGGAACGCTCGCGCGGCCCAGCGACGGATAGCTTCAGAACAACGCGCATTTCATCGCACGCTCGAGCCATGGTCACCAAGCTCGCGGCACTTTCTGGATTGGACAGTCTGGGCGGCGGCTTTCTCCCTGATGCTTTGATTGCTTTCTGGTTCTTTCACCGATTCGGAGTCGCTGAAAGCGGCTTGGCGGCCCTATTCTTTGCCGGTCATGTTCTGAATTCCGTTTCCTATCTGGGGGCGGCTTGGCTGTCGCGCCGCATAGGTCTGCTGAACACGATGGTGTTCACTCACATTCCCTCCAGCCTTTTCCTGATGGCTGTCCCCTTGGCCCCTTCCGCAGGCTGGGCCGTAGGCCTCTTTCTTGGGCGAGAGGCCCTGGTGGAAATGGATGTGCCGACGCGTCAATCCTATTTGATGGCAGTCGTCCAACCGACTGAGCGGACTTTCGCCAGCGGAGTAACCAACCTCGCCCGCAATGTCTCAAGGGCAATCACCCCTTCCTTGGCTGGCTACGTGATGCAAAGCCTAGCACTGGCTGCACCTTTCTTTCTCGGCGGAGGCATAAAGATCGCGTACGACCTGCTTCTCTACGGAGCATTCCGAGGCCTGAAGCCGGAAGAACAGCGGGCTTCTGTTCCCGCCGTACCGAAAGACTGAACCAAAGGTTGACTGTTTCAGCCAATCTTCAGGTCGCGGGCGTTAGGATAGTTCCGTCGGCGGATTTCATTTGCGGGCCCTTCGATGTGAACAAGGATAGACTATGTTCGGGCGGTTCGGGAAATGCGAGTACTCGTCGTAGAGGACGAAAAGAGAATGGCGGAGCTCCTCAAGAAGGGACTGGAAGAGGAGAATCACTCCGTCAGCCTGGCTCTTAACGGGCGGACGGCTCTAGAAATTGCCAGATCTTACGAATTCGACGTCATTGTGCTCGACCTGATGTTGCCGCTGATCGACGGGTTTGATGTGGCACGCAGGCTACGCAAAGACGGAAATCAAACGCCCATTCTCATGCTGACCGCGCGGGATGCCGTGCCTGACATTGTCAAAGGGTTGAACCTTGGAGCGGATGATTATCTTACGAAACCTTTCTCATTCGAGGAGTTTCTGGCTCGCTTGCGCGCGGTCGCGCGACGTGGGCCAGCTCCACATCCAGCATGCCTGCAGGTAGCAGATCTTGTGCTGAACCCTGCGACGCATCAGGTTGTGCGAGGGAATCAAGAGATTCATCTCAGTCCTACGGAGTTTCGTCTTTTGGAATGTCTAATGCGGCGCACGGGCAGGGTAGTTTCGCGAAATGCAATCATCCAAGCGGTATGGGACTTCGATCATGACGTCGAAGAGAATACGCTCGACGCTTTCATTCGCCTGGTACGAAGCAAGGTGGATCGAAACCACAAGCAAAAACTGATCCGCACGGTGCGCGGAATCGGATACGCAGTTCGAGAAAATTCAAAAGTATGAAGCCGCTCTCCATCCGGTTTAAGTTAACTGCTTGGTACTTCGCCGTGCTCATTGTGACTTTCGTTCTCTTCGGGATCGTTGCATTTTTTGCGATGCAGCAGGGCATCGAGACCACCGTGGATGAAGGCTTACGCGATCAAGCGAACGGCATTCAGGAGTTGATGAAGAATGCGATGCCTGAGGGGAGAGAAAGACTACGTGAAGAGCTAAGGGAGCATTCCGAAGTGCGAGCAGAAGGCGATTTCTCGCAGATTTCTGACGGAGACGGGCACTGGCTGTTTCGTTCACAACTCATGAGACATTTCGATATCCCTTTGCACGATGCAGGGAAGCCATCGTACTACAACACGGAAATCAAGAGTCTCCCTTTGCGAATACTTGCCAGCGAGATCCACTTGGGCGGGCAAACTTACGTCGTGCAGGTGGCAGCACCCATGGATGATTTTTACGATGCACTTAACCGCTTCAAGTGGGTCTTGCTCTTGTTCAGCCCTTTCCTTCTTGCTCTTGCCTCCGCAGGTGGCTATTGGATGAGCCGGCGGGCGCTAACGCCGTTTGATGAGATCACCCGAGCGGCTCGTAACATCAATTCAAGAAATCTGTCAAGTCGGCTGACAGTGCCACAGAGCGGTGACGAACTACAACGCCTTTCTGAGACTTTGAATGGCATGCTTGAAAGGCTCGATGCAGCTTTCAAGCGGATCACACAATTCACCGCCGATGCTTCGCACGAACTACGCACTCCCGTGGCCTTGATGCGAACGACTGCGGAGTTGTCCTTGCGGAAGTCCCGGAGCGAATCTGAGTACCAAGAAGCCCTGACCCAGATTCTCGGAGACTTGGAGAAGACGTCGGTTCTGGTTGAGAGACTAATGCTGCTGGCCCGTGCGGACGTCGGAGCGGAGACCCTCGAGCGTGTTTCCGTCAACTTGGGCGACGATCTGCGCGAGGCTTGCGAGAAAGGCAGCACTCTGGCAGCGGCTAAGCAGATCATCATTCGGGAGCAGATACCCAGCGGGCCTGTGATCGTTCCAGGAGATCCTCACGCCCTGCACCGCCTTTTCCTGATTTTGCTCGACAACGCCGTGAAATATACACCACCAGGGGGACAGATATCGGTTTCTCTGACATCTGGGCCCGATTCCGCGGTTATCGAAGTCCAGGATACCGGAATCGGCATCGGCGCAGCGGACTTGCCGCACATCTTTGAGCGGTTCTATCGTGCCGACAGAGCGCGCTCGCGCGAATTGGGAGGAGCGGGTCTCGGTTTGTCGATTGCTCGCTGGATCGCCGAGGCTCACGGTGGTTCGATCCACGTCCAAAGTACGTTGGGTGCAGGATCCGTATTTCAAGTCCGGTTGCCTGTGTAAGAAGTTGAGACAATCGTCCAGAGGCTTTCCATTCATGGAATTTTCAGGTTGGTTTGCGATGCTCATGCCGGAGCATTGGGGTGCGCCTTAGTCTTGGCTCATCAACTTGCAGAAGGTTGAGCATGAAAATGAAATTGAGCAAGTTTGCCTATCTACTGGTTGCTGTTTTAGCCTTCGGGCTATTCCTCATGGTTGTTCACGCCCTAAAAAAGGGGTCCAAGGGAAGGACGATTACAATGACCGGCTGCCTAGCGAAGGGTGAGCCTGGGGATGAATTCGCTATCACCAAGGATGGCAAGAAATACGGGCTGAAGAGCACGAATGTCAAACTGGCGGACCACCTCAGTCACAAGGTAACCGTAATTGGCAAATTCACTCGGGAGCCGGTGAGGGCGAGGAGGGAGAAGCACAAGAAGAGGGCGGCGGCGAATACACGGACGTGCGCATGACTAGTCTGAAGATGATCAGTACCAGTTGTCAATGAGCGATGAAGCGCGCCGACCTCCGACACATAGTCAGCCGTGACGCTCGGCGCTGCCGATATTTCCTCATAGCCTTGGTTTGCGGGGTTGTTCCCTGCAGTGCAGGCGTTCAACAGGACACTCCTCGGGCGCAAGCGCCTTCCAGGATTGCCGAAGCCGTCCGCGTTGACCATTCACCGCGACTCGATGGCACTCTGAACGATCCCCTCTGGCAATTGGCCAAGCCGATAGCGGATTTCTTGCAGCAGGAACCTTTCGAGGGTCAGCGACCGAGTGAACGCACGGTCGTAAGGATCGTCTATACTCAGAAAGAAATCTACTTTGGAATTGAATGCGACGATTCAGATCCCAAAGGCATTGTGGCATCCGAGCTTCGCCGCGATGTTCCGCTGGACGATAATCCCCCCGTCTTTGATGACTACTTCGAAATTCTGATTGACCCCACGGACGACAAGCGAAATGGATATGTGTTTCAAGTGAATCCGCTCGGGACCCAACTCGATGGCACGGTCACGGAGGAGAGCCAAAATGTGGATACCGGCTGGGACGGAGTGTGGAGTTCCTCGGCCCGCATCACCCAATCCGGCTGGACGGCAACCATAGGCATACCGTTCACAACCCTGAATTTCAGTCACTCGCGAAATGTCACATGGGGAGTGAATTTCTTGCGTTTCATCCGGCGCAAGAACGAGACGGATCTCTGGGCGGCGTGGCAGCGCGCCTTTGGCATTACCAAAATATCGCAGGAGGGCGAGCTCATGGGTATCCGCGACATTGGCAGCGGTCGTTTATTCTTCATTCGCCCATACGGTTTGTTGGGATCCGACCGCCTGTCTGGGCAGGGCGGCACGCAAGCGCTTGCCACGGGTGGCGTGGATGTCAAGTACGGGATTCGTTCAAGCTTAGTGGCAAACTTCACCGTGAACACTGACTTCGGTGAAGCGGACGTGGACCAACAACAGTTCAATTTGACACCCTACAAGCTTTTTTTCCCTGAGACTCGCCAGTTCTTCCTCGAAAACGCGGATGTGTTCAGTTTTCCCACGGGCCAGCAGGACCTGCTGTTCTTCAGCCGGCAGATTGGCATTGACCCGAACACGGGCCTGACCGTGCCGATTGACGTCGGCGGCAAGGTCACTGGATCGCTCGGAAAGTACGAGGTTGGAGTGATGGATGTGCTCACTCGGGCAACTGGTCAGAGCCCCTATGACAATTATTCCGTCGCCCGCGTCAAGCGGTCGTTGTTCGGCAGTTCTTACGTCGGCCTGCTGGGCATCGACAAAGAGTCCGGCAATCCGCTCGATCGTTACAATCGCGCGGGAGGCGCGGACACGCGCCTGGTCCTTCACAAGAATTTTGTCCTCCACGCCTACGCCGTGGGGACTAACTCTCCGGGAACCTCTTCCGGCAACTCAAATGTCGGCGCCGACATCTCTTACGTCAACGATTGGATGCAGCTTTTTGCCATGCGGAACAAAATCGGCCCCAACTACAATCCCGAGGTGGGCTTCGTCAACCGCGCCGACGTGAATGAGAGTTTTCTGGATTTGAATCTTGCGCCGAGGCCAAAGATTCCGGGTATTCGCGAACTGAATTTTGAAGGGTTTATCGACCATGCGCCGTTTGCGAACGGTCGCTTTCAAGCGCAGGAATGGCAAGGGACATTCCGTGCCATGTGGAATAACGGCGCGTACACGGATGACGACCTCGTGCACGTTTACACGCAATTGATTACCTCGCCTTTCAACATCTATAAGAACATTTTCATTCCGCCCGGGATTTATCATTTCGACCGCCACCAATTCACTTACGGCTCGCCGGAAAATCGGCAATTTACGATCAATTTGAACGACACATTCGGCGGGTATTATGGTGGCACCCTCAATTACCTCCATGTGGGCACCAACTACCGGCCTTCACAGCGCTATTCCATGACAACCTCCGCAATCTGGAATCGCTTTCGGCTCCCCGAGGGGAATTTTTCAGTTGTCCTCGCCGCTTTGGGCGGCAACTATTCCTTCTCCCGGTTTCTGACCACCAGCGCACTCTTGCAAATGGATACCGCCAACACGCAAGCCATGAGCGCCAATCTCCGGCTGCGATGGCAGTACCGCCACGACGACCCATACAGCGACCTCTTCGTGATTTACAATGTTGGCACTCGGTTCGCCAGCCTCTCCGGATCCAACCTGCAGCAGCTTCGAGAGACACGCTTTGAAGTGAAATTCACTTATTCCATTTCTTTCCCCCACCGAAATTCACACAGGTCGGCTGCATCCGGAGAGTGAACAGGAAGTTGCCTGTTTCAATTTCAACCAATCTTCGCGCCGTTCGCGTCAGAATAGCTGACAATCCCTGTTTTGGCATGAAGCCTGGGACCAGACACGGGCCAGCGTCCGTGCGCCGGAGGAGAATATGGCTACCTTGGGCGAGGCACAACTGCGATTGCTGTCACCGGGTGAATTTCCCACGCCGTGGCTCGCCAGTCGCGCGGCCTCCCTGGCGCGGTATTCTCGGCCTGTCCTTGATGTTCCATGTCAAACAGCATCCAGCCGGTCACTTTCACCCATCGTCCGAGGAACTTGTCACGAAGCGCCCGGGTTGACCAATCGATTCCCTTTGCGGCCATGATCGCCCTCCAGCGAGGCGTAACCTCGACGATGACGCGTTTGGTGGAACCTGAATTCATCGGGTCCAGAACCAGCTCGATATGCGTGTCGCGAAACCTTGGATCTCGCGCCTGACAATTCACGGTCTCGATGCCGCCGACCTTCACATCGTGAACGTAACCGATGACCACTGCGCCATAAGACGTCGTCCACCGGCTGGCGTCGTATCCGGGAGCAAGCATCGCTGCCAGTGTGACCGCCGGATTGATTTGATCAGCCGCCGGCGCGGTGTAGCGGTTCTTCAGTCGATTCAGTTCGCGTACGCTTTCGCTGCGAGCATCTCCTTCCATCCCGCAGCCGTGATAGTCTTCTAACTCCTGTCGCGCCGCCTGCGGTTTTGCCGTGACGGTGAAGACGGTCAAAAAAACCAGCGGAAGAACCAGCAATCGTGTGTTCATTGGTTTTCCAGTGACGCGGTCGATTGACAGCAGATAGTGCCCAGTATAGTCCACCACTGAGCCACGGCGCTCCACTCATTCGGAGGGTCTGCCCGCCCTGAAACAGGCGTCACGCGAAACGCCTCAAAATAGCCGTCACTCGCGCCGCCACTTCCGCGTCCACCCCCATGCGGAACCTCTCCGTGCTGACTCCTGCTCTCGCATAGCCATCGAGCACCAGAGTGCCGCCCTCGAGCGAGCACGGGCCGCAAAAATAGTTCCCGCCACGGGTAAGGACAAGGTAAAGCGGCCGATCGCATCGGTTGGATTTACCGGGAACAATCTTTCGCATCCGGCGATTCACGGCGACCAGGCTGGCGTTGGTCAACAGCGGATGGCGGGGAGAGCGTTCTCCTCCTACCCAAAATAAATCGGAAAGAGTGACATTTTTCATTCCGGTGATTTTATCCAGCGAACAGCGAAGAAACAGCGGAATTTCCTTCCACTGCTCAAGTAAGGATTCCAAGAAGCCGTTGGCTGTTCGTCGGTCATCACTGCCTGCGGCGAGTTCTTCCGGCGTCTTCGCGAAGGGGGATGCGCTTCCTGCCAGATCCTCCGGTATCGGCTCGCGCCCGGCCGAGTGAAAGGGAAGGCGACCGGCAAGAAAGAGTTGTTCTGGTCGGATCGAGTACAACAAGCAGAGCGTAATGACCTTTTGGATCTGCGACGGCGGCTTGTAAAGAGTCTCGTAGTCGGACAGAGTGCTCGCGGCCGCAAAATATCGCCGGTCTCCAAGTTGTTCCGCAATCCACCGGCTGGCGGCAGACGCTTCGCGAAAGGATAGTCCCGTGCCTGCGCGTGATTGCCTGAGAAGATCCTTGAGACTCGGCTCGTCGGCAAGCAAGATTCCTCGCTTTGCCGCGGAGCGATGCGCTCGTTGTCGCGAGAGGCTGCTGGGCTGGCGCGGCAGCATGGGGCGGATCTCAGCGTCGATCGCGCCGAGGATTCGCGCGTTCTTCCCGATCCTGAGTTCACATTCGGCGAATGGCCTCTGCGGACAATGCAGCAGCACGCGGTTCTTCCCTAGGGCAAACAGCCGCGAACATGTCCATCCCTGCTCGTGTTCCACCAGGAAAAAGGTCGCTTGAGAAGCGTTGGCATCGTTAGAAAGGTCTTTACAGCGCCGCGTGTCTGCGCGGACAATGCTCCCGGGAACGAAGTGCGGCATGGCATGGACGTCCTCTTCGCCCACCAATGCGTAGAGAAATTGTCCTTCTGTCGATGCGAGCAACTCTGCCGCTCGTCTCACCGACGCTGCAACCAGCAACCGGCTCAGCGGAGCGACGGAAGGGAGTTGAGCTTCGTGCCGAGCCCTGTCCATAAACCAAGGGATCCATCTTTGCGGGTCGTAAATCGTCGAATCCAGAACCACCGTGCGTCGCCGCGGGATGAGCAACTGCAGGCTGAGGATTCGGTCTAGGTCAAATCCAAAAATCGTCAGCCAGTCAGGCAAGCGGTAACCGCTTATCCGGCTCAGGGAAAGCACTTGGCTGATGGTCGGCGCTTTCATCGCGCTGCCCGAACCGGAGAACAGATTATGGGGAATGTAAAAATCCGAGGAGCGGCCGAAAATTTCGGCGGATTTCTGTGAAACGCTGTGCAGACTGAGGCCCCGCCGGGAGAGAATTGTGCGAACCCGCGATGCTTGATCCATCGTGATCGTCCTCGATTCTCCTTCATGATTCAAGATCCCTCGCGATAGCGCGGCAATCTGACCGCTGGCCGCAACTGCGACCAACAAAAGAATTTCTCGTCCCAGACGCGGAAGCGGCGTAGAAATACTCAAAGAATTACGTAGCTGGACATCAACGGGCGGCGGAGATAGGATTTCCGGCAAAATGAGCGAGCACAGGCCCAGCCCGACAGCGGGGGAGAGACTCAGATTACTACGCGTGCAGCTGGGGTTGACAACAAGAGACGTGGAGGCGAGGAGCCTGCAGATTGCCAATGAACGGCATAACCGTGAATTCTATATTTCCCATAGCTGGGTGGTGGATATCGAAAACGGGGAGTTCAAGCCGACCATCTTCAAGATTTTCAGCCTGAGCGCCATCTATCAAGTCCACTACACCGACCTGCTCCGCTGCTTCGGCCTGCCGCTCAGTGAACATGCCCGTTACCGAACCTCCATCGGAGTCCCGAAGACTCATTTGCTCACCAGCAAGGATTTGGGCCAGGATGCGGTGTCTTTGCCGGTTCGATTCCAGCGGGGCTTTCGGTTCGAGAAGACCGATCTCTTGGCGCGTGTGGTGCAGGAGTGGAGACAGGTCCCTGTTGGTTTTTTGCAGCATCTCGATCTTCGCAACTCTGTTTATGGCTATATCGGCCTCGAAGATTTCACACTCTATCCCCTCATCCGTCCCGGATCACTGGTGCAAATCGACGCCACAAAGACAAAGATCAACGCCGAGAAGTGGAAGACCGAGTTTGATCGCCCGATCTACTTCGTGGAATTACGCGGAGGCTATGTCTGCAGTTGGTGCCAGCTGGACCACGGGCAGCTCATGATAATTCCTCACCTGCACTCTCGCCAGGATGTGCGCCGGTTTGACTATCCCTCGCAGGCCGAAATTGTCGGTCGTGTCACTGGAGTAGCGATGCGCATCGTGGAAGAACCGGGGAAAGCAGTTCACCGCGTTTCTGAATGAGAATTTCTTTCGGTGCCGGAGCGCTTCTGCGCTTTTACGGTCGCGTTTGCTGCAAGAAACCGGTCAGCGCGGAGGGCGGAATGGGTCGTAGGGCACGATGCCCCTCGCCGCTTGCCACTTGGCTACGCCAGAACAAACGCGCGCACGCCTGTTTAAGTGGAAGCCATCCACTGGAAGCAATGGGGTGTCCAACCGCAACCTGCTTGCTAACACAAACGCTTCAACGTGTGTTCCGAAAAGAGGACGCTACAGCAATATATCGTTCCGATTGCAGAACACGAAAATACGGGCCTGTACTGCCTTCAATAGAAGCCAACGTGATTCCCCGAATATCGCGCCGATGCGCAAGTTCCACAACTTCCAGGGGTCACAGATACACCACTACGCCACGTTGAAAGGCGGCTCGAACGCGGCAGGATTCTCACAAGCACAACTTCTTCCCCGGGGGATTGCAGGGTTGCTTTTCTGTGCGCGGCGAAGTCGAAAAGAAAAGCGAAGAAGGAAATGCAGCTGAGGACGCTGACGAGAGCAGAGGGCGAACAGCTACTTAAACCAGGTATAACCAATCGTGAAGAAGAAGTTTGCGACCAACTGAGGATTTTGAGTGCCCAGGTCTGCATTGGAGATGTGCATCCAGTGGGTTTCGAGGGTGATGGCGCGCCCCTGACGAAGGAAGATGTAGGTTCCAATCGAGCCGTCGGCAGTGAAATTAAATGTAGAAGTATTCCCGGGGGGAATATTGCTGCTAGTGGCTATGCCACCTCCGGCAAGCATCAAATACGGGACAATCCTTGGATTTCGCGTGAAATTCCATTTGAGGATAACCGGAAGGAAGCTTCCACCATAAACACTTTGGCCCGGCTGGAAAACTTCAAACAATGGTTCAAAGTCGCCCGCATATTCAAAATTTCCGCAAAACCATCCGGGCAAGTGATTGTCAGTGAGAATTCTCCCAATCCGGACGCCTGCAAGAAAGTATTGAGTGTTCGAGGCGGCGAATAATCCGCTACCGCCGCCCACGAACGCTCCAAATTCCCAACCCCCTCGTCCCGGTGCTTGCGCCGGTAAACGCTGGGCATAACCTGGGTGAGGCCAGCACAGGATGGCACACACAAGGGCCGTGAACTTCAACGCCTGCCAAGTACCTCTCGTTCCGAGAATAACATCTGGCGAAAAGCCTCGCGGGATGCTCATGCTACGTTGCTGCCTTTCCTTGGCACATCCTCGAGGATGCCTTAATTGAACGGAGTTGCCAGGTGCAAACAGAGGTCGGCGCGGGCCTCCTGTAAGTCAAGAACGTATAGTCGGAGGAGCGAGACGAAAGCTCGGCCCGCTACTTCTCTG
>Ga0209061_1000784_pt1 | contig 68608 bp, 46 predicted proteins | sample Coa_R1_10_FD_187157 | JGI IMG/M metagenome (GOLD analysis project Ga0209061, IMG submission 187157) | Surface soil microbial communities from Centralia Pennsylvania, which are recovering from an underground coalmine fire - Coalmine... | ecosystem: Environmental > Terrestrial > Soil >... | reverse complement strand
GTGACTACGATAACGATGGGTATGTGGACATCTACATTACGGCGTATCGGGGTGGGGTGTTGTTGCACAACGAGGGGGGGAGCCATTTCAAGGATGTGACGGCTCAGAGTGGGATAGCGCCTCAGCCTTGGGGCACTTCGGCAGCGTGGGTGCAAACTACCAACAGCGGGTATCTCGATCTGTATATTTGCAACTACATTGACTTTGGCCCACATACCCAACCGCAACTATGCACGGCGCGTGGCATCCCTACCGTTTGTATGCCCATGAACTATCGTCCTCTGCCGGGCAAGCTTTACCAAAACGAGGATGGGAGGCATTTTAGCGATGTTACCGCTCAACGGGGAGCGGCCGGGCGTGGACGCGGGCTTGGCATCGCCTGTGCCGATTTCGATAACACCGGTGTCCAAAGCCTAGCTATTGCCAACGATCAGATGCCGGGCGACCTGCTTTATCCTCAAGAGAAAACTGGCGTACCTACTTATGTCAACATCAGCCTTACAGCAGGGACGGCGCTAGCCCCTAGCGGCACGCTCCATGCCGGTATGGGCACCGACTGGGGAGACTACGACAACGATGGCCGTCTCGATCTGGTGGTGGTTACCTTTCAAAATGAGGTGAAATCACTCTACCATAATGAAGGCCATGCCGTTTTCTCCGATGCCGGCCAAACCAGCGGCATGAGCGCGCCCCTTCTGCCCTACGTCTCTTTTGGGGCTAAGTTTTTCGACTTCGACAACGACGGTTGGCTTGATCTTATCGTCGCCAACGGGCACATCGCAGACAACGCCCATATGATCGATCCTACGACCACCTATCGCCAGCCGACGATACTACTTCGCAATAAGGGTGGAGTGCTCGTCTCCTTCGAGGATGTTAGCAAGGCAGCAGGCAAAGCGATTAACCGGCAAATCGTTGGGCGCGGATTGGCCATAGGCGACTACGACAACGATGGCAGAGTGGATGTGCTCATCGTGGATTCTGAAGGCACACCTCTTTTGCTTCATAATGAAACCGCTCCCGTCGGACACTGGGTTCAGTGTAAGCTCATCGGAACCCGAAGCAACCGAGATGGCTACGGAGCCTATTTGAAAGCGAAAATAGGTGAGCGAACTCTGCTACGCCATTGTCATGCCGATGGATCGTATATGTCCTCCTCCGATCCAAGAGTTCATTTTGGGCTTGACAAAGAGACAAAAATCGCTAGCTTAACTGTTCATTGGCCTTCGGGTATCGAGTCCACATATACCGATCTGCCTGCCGATGCCCTGCTTTGTATTCATGAAGGGGACAAGGAGGTTAGGACACAGTGACGCATCGCTTTACACGACGCAGCTGCCTCCTGTCGCTTTTAGGTGCTCTTTCGGGATGCATGCCTCCCATACCCTCACAAAAAAACGCATTTCACACATCATCTATAAACCCTCTCTTTCGGGATGTCGCTGCCGAAGCTGGGCTAGATTACCGTTGGGTCATCCCCGGCCCCCGACCTCTCAACATCCTTCAAACCATCGGCAACGGATGCGCCTTCCTCGATTTCGATAACGACGGCAACCTCGATATCCTCCTCGTCGGCCCCACCCTCGCCCTCTTCCATAATGACGGTAAAGGACACTTCCAAAACGTCACCCAACAAACCGGTCTGGATAGACTGCACGGGCATTTTCTGGGCTGTGCAGTGGGTGACTACGATAACGATGGGTATGTGGACATCTACATTACGGCGTATCGGGGTGGGGTGTTGTTGCACAACGAGGGGGGGAGCCATTTCAAGGATGTGACGGCTCAGAGTGGGATAGCGCCTCAGCCCTGGGGCACTTCGGCAGCGTGGGTGCAAACTACCAACAGCGGGTATCTCGATCTCATTGTAGGGAACTATGTTGTTTTTGGACCGCATAGCGCGCAGCTATGTGCGGCTGCCGGCAATACGATGACGGCTTGCTCACCCCAGGCCTATCCTCCAGAGAGAGCGACGTTCTATAGGAATCAAGGCAATGGACGCTTTAAAGACGCAACGCTGCATTGGAAGGTGAACAACACATCCGGTAAGGTGCTTGGGATCGCCTCCGCCGACATAGATTCATCGGGACGCCAGAGCCTTTATCTGGCAAACGACGAGGTGCCGGCAGATTTGTTGTTGAATTTGGGTAGCTATTTTCGTAATGTGGGCAGTGAGACCGGCACCGCCTACAACGCTCAGGGCGGAACTCAAGGCGGTATGGGCACTGACTGGGGAGACTACGATAACGATGGACAGCTCGACCTGGTGGTAGCAACTTTTCAACAGGAGCCGAACGCACTTTACCATAACGACGGGCAACTTCTCTTTGAAGAGCGCGCGCGCCAGCTGAATTTAGCCAATGCCACCATTCCCTATGTGGCCTTCGGCGCAAAGTGGATAGACTATGACAACGACGGTTGGCTCGATCTCATCTTTTCCAATGGCCACACCTCTGATAACGTATCCGCCTTCGATCCGGGGCACACCTATCGCCAGCCAACCCAACTGTTTCACAATAGAAATGGCTCCAGGTTTCTCGATGTGACTGCACAGGCCGGCCCCGACTTTCTTAAACCCATTGTCGGACGAGGATTGGCTATCGGCGACTATGATAACGACGGACGCCTCGATGTGCTTATTGTAGATGCCGAAGGCGCTCCCCTGCTTCTCCACAACGAAACCCCTTCGGCAGGAAACTGGGTGCAGTGTCGTCTGCAAGGCACCAAGAGCAACCGGGACGGATTAGGGGCCTTGGTATGGGTGAGGACGGAGGAGGGCAAAAGGTACTTGCGGTTGTGCCAGACGGACGGTTCCTACATGTCGGCCTCGGATAAGAGGGTTCATTGCGGGGTAGGGAGTGCGAAGGTTGTGGACATCGAGGTGCGCTGGCCGAGCGGACAGGTAGATGCTTATCGGCAGATACCAACCAACCGCATCGTCTCTTTGACAGAGGGTAACATAAGAAAAAAGGAGAAGCTTTCATGACCAAGCCACGAGTGCGCATTCGCGATGTAGCCGAGGCGGCGGGCGTGTCGCCCACCACCGTCTCTTTGGTTTTTAACGGCCGCGCCCACTCCATTCCGGAGGCTACCAAACGGCATGTGCGCGAGGTGGCGCTGCGCATTGGCTACCGCCCTCATGCAACGGCACGCGCTTTGGCCACGGGGCGCACTCAACGCATCGGTGTCATCCTCAATACTCCCGACAGCCTTGTGTATCAATCGGCCTATCATAGCCCAATCCTTTCGAGCATTCTCGCCACCCTACCACGTTACGACTATAATATGGTGCTTCACTCGGCCCACTTTCCAGACTGGCAGTCGCAAGCGTCCGATATCCAGAGCGGTTTGGCCGATGGAGCCATCCTCATCGGCCGAGAAGGGGCCGACCCGCTCACTTTCGCTCTTCTCGAAAGCGGCTTCCCCATCGTCTGCGTCTCCTACCATGTAGACCATCCTGCCTGCTATTCGGTAGATTGCGATAACGAGGGCGGCGTGCAAATGGCGCTGCAACACTTCCTCTCTATAGGTCGCAAACGCATCTACTGTGCCATTCCTCAAACCGACAGTTCCTGGACGAGAGAGCGCACCCAAAGCGCCCTGCGCTTTGCCGAGCAACATCCCGAAATAGAGTTATTCATCGCCGATTGGCCCTCCATGCAGTCCCAGACTCCGGCGGAATGGATAGATGCCTTAAAGCGGCTACCGTTCACTCCCGATGCGATGCTGATCGACTCGGAATATATCGGTCGCACGTTCGTTGAAGCCGCCATCGCCGAAGGGCTGCGTATTCCAGAGGATATCGCCGTCATTACGATCAACTCCACCTATATCAGCGCCAATGCCCATCCGCCCATCACCTCTCTTTGGCAGCCACTCACCGAGATAGGTGCCACGGCAGTGGAGATGCTTGTTGCCCTCATCAACGGTCAACCGCCCAGAGAACGAATTCGCCGCTTCCCTATGCGTCTGGACGTTCGGGCCAGCACTGTGGGAGGGTAGGGTCAGTCAAACGGCCAGCATCAAAAATTTTTTGACAAGCCCTCAAAATTCCCCGTTGAACTGCTAGTTTGGCACGGAAATTGCAGTAAAGATCATCGAGTAGTCCATCAGCAATATCGTCTAACGTTGCTACCGCGCCTCTATAGCATGTTGTTCTGCAAAAGGCACGAGCTAATAAAGTTGCACACCTATCTCTGATGCTGTAATGATGTGCCTTCACTGATGTGCCTTCACCTAACGAAAGGAGAACAAATCCATCAAAGCTTAGGAGGTCAACCATGCAAAGGCGATCGCTTTGGAAACGGCTTCTGCAGGGTAGCTGGCTGTTAGCCGGGCTGCTATTTGGCAGTCTTTTCAACCCCTTGCCCACCCAAGCGCTTTCAGGAGCATCTCCCTCAGAGCCTGTCGTCCCTATTGCGACGTTCGCCGACGATGGCGAGCAGTTGGTAAACGTCATTCAAGGTAATGACGGCATGTTGTACGTCACTTGCAATAACGGAGGCGCCCAAGGAAAGGGCGCGATCTTCAAAATGCGAACGGATGGCTCTGGCCTTACGGTCATCCATAGCTTCAGCGGCAGCGATGGCCAATCTCCAAATGCCCTCATTCAAGGGAATGATGGGGCCTTGTACGGTACAGCAGCCCAGGGTGGCAGTGGAAGTGCCGGAACTATCTTTCGAATGAACACCGACGGCACAGGCTTTACTGTGCTCTATAACTTTTCTGCGCCGAACAGTAATGAACAAAACGCAGATGGAGCCTATCCCGTCGCCGGACTTGTTCAAGATTCCCGTGGTGTACTCTATGGAACGACATCATCGGGCGGAACGAATGGAGATGGAGTGGTTTTTAAGATTGACCCGCATACCGCTAACTCCTACACCGTTCTCCATACTTTCAGCGGGAATGACGGTGCCGCGCCACAAACATCTCTTACGTTGATGGGCAGTACGCTCTATGGGACAACGGCGGGCGGCACTACAAGTGGCGCCGGCGAGATATTCTCCATCAACACAGATGCTACCAACTTTCAGATACTCTACGCTTTCACCGGTGGTATTGACGGTTCCGATCCGGCAAGCCCTCTGCTTGCCGGCCCTAACGGGGTGCTCTACGGTACGACCTATTCTGGAGGGTACAACGGCAACGGCGTTATTTTTCAGATTGATACGAATAACAACGCCTTTTCCGTGCTCTATACCTTCTCGGCTGGTCAGACGAACGGTGATGGTGCTAGTCCCATAGGAAGCCTCGCCCTAGATTCTGCCGGGCGATTGTATGGAACCACCTCATTCGGCGGCACTAACGGTAATGGAACTGCCTACCTCTTCGATCCCAATACTGGCGCCTTTGTGCCGCTCCATGACTTTGGTGGCTCGAATGATGGCCGCGATCCGTTTGGAGGTGTCCTCCTCGGCATGGATGGAAATCTCTACGGGACCACGCGCTTCGGAGGACTGGGTGATAATAATGGAGGCACCGTCTACTCAATTACAGTAGGGTTCGATGAAAATGGCAACTTAGTCACAAATGAATACAACCTCCGCTATATATCCGGAGAAAATAACAACGGCCGCTTTCCTTTTGGCGGTGTGATTCAAGGGAAAGATGGGATGCTCTATGGAACAACCTATTCTGGAGGCCGCTATGGAGATGGAACTGTTTTCAAGGTAAGTCCAGATGGCTCTAACTTCCAAGTGCTCCACGATTTCAGCGGCACGGATGGAGCCTTTCCCGCCGCAGGTCTCTGTTTAGGTTCAGATGGCGCCCTCTATGGCACCACCAATATGGGAGGTCAATTCGGTAAGGGGGTGATCTTCAAAATCTATCCCGATGGATCCGGTTTCACGGTGCTTCACGATTTTACGGCGCTCGATCCAAGTGGGCACAACTCCGACGGCGCTAGCCCCGTTTCACCTCTCGTACAAGGCAATGACAACCTCTTCTCCGGTTCAGGAAGCTACCTCTTCGGCGTGGCCGGCGGCGGTGGTAGCAACGGGTCAGGTGTGATCTTCCGGATTCGCTTGGATGGCACAGACTTCAGTGTCATCCACAATTTTGCCTATGCCGATGGTTCAGGCCCCTATGGCGGCCTTATCCAAGGGCAAGACGGCGCTCTCTACGGCACAACCCCCTATGGCGGTGCCAATGCAGACGGAGTGGTCTACAGGGTAAACCCAGATGGGTCGTACTTCAACGTGCTCCATAGCTTCGATGGTTCCGATGGCGCCCTGCCCGACGGCAACCTCGTTCAACTGCCGGACGGCACCCTCTGTGGAACGACCGCCTACGGCGGTGGCAACCATACGGGATATAACATCGGTGCCGTGGATGATGGGGTTGTCTTTAGTCTCCAACCTACGGTCACCAACTCCCAATTCACCGTCATCTACAACTTCAACCAGAACAGCGGAGCCAATGGTGCCAACCCCTTCGGAGGCCTCGTGTGGTACAAGGGCTACCTCTATGACGCAACGACCGCTGGCGGCAGCAATAACGATGGGGTTATCTTCCGTGTTGCCCCAAGCGGTGCAAGCTTTGCCAAACTGCATGACTTCTCAGGCCCAGATGGCGTCATGCCCTTCCTCTCTAATCCAGGTTTTCTCGTGGGCAAGGACGGCGAGCTTTACGGCACCGTGGCGTTTGGAGGCACCCAGTCTAACGGCGCTGTCTATCGCATTGGCCCTCAAGTCCTCTTCCTTAACCCAAACATCGCTCCGGCCAACACGACCAACCTCACCATCAATGTGTTCGGCTCCGGCTTCAACCCTCTTGATACGGTGTTGTGGAATGGGCAGTCGCTGCCCACTACCTACGTTAGCTCGAATCAACTGCAAGCGACCCTCTCCAACACCGGCGGTCAGGGCAGCGATAAGGTGCAGGTTTATGACCCGGTGCTTGGCGTTACCACACCCCCGCTCCTCGTCCTCGTAGGCGTCGCTCAACTGCACCTGCAGGTCATCTCCATCATCCGTGATGCAGGCGGCCAGGTGGAGATCGCACTGAGCTTCACCAATACAGGAGGGGCCAGTCTTTCTAACCTCACTATCAACAGTGCCAAGCTACACGGCTCGCCCGCAATCTCGGGCACGGGAATTGTCGGCAATGGCAATTTGTCGCCCGGCCAAAGCATTTCCGTAACGCTGGTTTTCCCCGCCTCGGTGCCATCCGGCCCCACCCTGCTGAGCCTCAGCGGTAGCGATAGCAGCGGTGGCTTTGGCGGGAACTTCCGAGTAAGCGTGCCCTAACCCTTTGGCCCTTCATGACATGGAACCGCCATGGCGGTTCACTTTAGGGGATATGCCAGTGGCATATCCCTCTTTTTTTAAAAAAGCCTGAAAAACTTTGTTGACAACCACCGATGGCTCTGTTATAATAATGCTATCTGCTAATAAACCGGCGCTACGAAAAGCCATAGGATTTTTACCTGGAAAACCCACTGCAGTTTTATAAACAATTTGTTCGTTTGCTGAGCGTTTTCTTTCGGTGTGTCAGAGGAGGGTCACACCTATGGAGTTGTTTCTGTTTCGTAGCGCCTTAGGGCTTGGCGGCGTCGGCGTGATTGCCGCCCTGCTGTTGTCGTGGCCGGTGCTTAGCCGGCAAAGTCCACGTCCTAATCTGCCGCGCAGCTATCTCGTTGCCGCCATCGGGATTGCCGTGCTCGGCGAGCTTTTGAGCTTTGCGACACATACCCCACACACGCTCGTCCACGGGTTCAGCCTGGGCTACCTTCTTGGAACCGTCGGCGCTTTGCTTGGCTTTTGGGTTCAACACCGAAGCGCTGTCGAAGAGCCTTCTATCCCCATCGGGGGCGCCTCCATCGACTCACCTTCTCAAACTGCGCCTTACTTTCTTGCTCTGGCTGCAATGGCGGTTCCCTCTCTCTGGATGCGCAACAGCCTGCCCGATGCGCATTTCGGAGTGGTCATCGGTTGGTTCGTATCTACCTTCCTCACCGCCATCGGCACCGCCAAAGAGGGCGCAATGGGGCAGAGACTGTGGCTTAACCAGATAGCCGGCCTGGGCTTTGTGCTCGCTTTGCTTCTGTTTGCTGTTGCCGGAGAATATCGCAATCCAACGCGGTTCGGGGCAAGCCCCGCCCCTGTCCACTGGAGCGCCATCGGCTTTGCCCTCGCCGATACCACCCTTTGCCTGCTCTTTCTCCTCTCTCTACCGTTTGCCGGTTTGGGCAAACTAGCCGGTCGTCTACGATGGCTCAAAGAGCTTCCCACACAAGCCGAGGCCGCGCGTCTGCTGCGTGTGATGATCGGAACGGTTCTCATGCTTATCGCCTTTCGCTTTATCGGCTCGAAAGTGATGGATCATCCTCCGTTCCTCCTCCTAAGCGCCATCGGCAGCTTCGGAATGCTCCTCGTTTGGTGGCTTCTCGAAGCCGGCAAACTTCGTTCACAGAATGGGGCTTGGGCCTGGGCTTGGCAGGTAGGGGCGCTAAGCGCTCTGCTTGTGTTGGTTGGATATATGGCAGCCTACCAACTTCTGGCCGGGTTTGGTATTGGTGTGATGTTGATGGCTGCCTGGTTTGTTATCGCCGCGCGTATTGCCTCTACCAGCCTCGCCGAATATCCTCTCCGCGTCAGCACACTAACGCAGATGATTCTTATCGGCCTCTTCGCCACGTTGCTAGGCCTCTATCGTCTCTTCCTCATTCGCTATAGCGAAGACCTCTGGCATCGCGATCTAGCCGACCATTATGCCCTCTTCGGGTTTTTAGTGGGGGTTCTCGCCCCACCGCTCGTGCAAGGCTATCTGCTCTCTTGGGCGCATTTTGACCGCACAAAAACCCTCCCGCTCTATCATCTGCTGCTCACCGGCCTGCTTACGTTGCTCATCCCCGGCCTTGTCTTGCTGATCTACGGTTCAAAGTGCGTCGAAGGCCTGTTTTTTGGGCTGGCCCTTACCGCCCTCCTGCCTCTGTTCCAGCCGAATGGCGAGCAGAAGGAGGCCTACCCAACGCTGTACAGCCTTTTGCCAACCCTCTTCGCTACAGCCATGATGCTCGCCATATTGCAGTGGACACAAACGGTTTTGCCTTTGGCCGACTTTGCTCGCGAAGAGAAGATTCGCATTGTGTTGCTCGCCACGGGCTTTCTGGTTCTGGCAACATTTGCCGGAGAGCTGGGTAGCTATCTGCATCAAGGCCGACGCCCTCCCCCTCAAGGCCGACGCCCTCTCCCTCAAGGCCGACAGGCAAAACCCGACACCCATTCATGAGGAGCGCCCCCGATGGAAACGAAGCAACCCTCTTCCTTTTGGCATCTCCTCCCCGTAGCGCTTGCGCTCGCGCTCATTGGGCTTGGGCTTTCCTATCGCATCTACCAGGATACACCTATTGGAGGGGTTACCGGAACCGTCTGGCTGAGCGATCTTCATAAACCGATTGCCGGGGCCGAAGTGGTGCTTACCCCTACCGGCAACACCCCTTACCGCCATCGGCTACGCACCATCAGCAACGCGCATGGCAAGTTTCTCCTCTCGCGCGTGCCCACCGGAGATTACGATATCTCTGCCGACACGCCGGCCCACAGCATTGAGATAAGCCGCATCCACGTGGGCGAAGGGGCGCTTACCCCCGTCACGCTGTTTTTACAACGCAGCCTCCCCCGATTTGACATGGTGCAGCGCCGATGGGTCTTTGGCACAAAAGAGCGCGGCCGATTCGCCGTACGTGGCTATGTAAGCGACACAGCACCTCCGGGCAAAGACTCGTATTATGTGCAGGTCTATCGTACAAAACTATCCCAAATCCTACAAAACCAGCAACTTGCCTCCGACCTAGACGCGCTAAGCTATTCAGACATAACCTCCGCTACGCGCCATCTTACCTCCCTCCTACACCCTACCACAATGCCCGCTCCCAAACTCGTTTTCGAGAAAGAGGTTGCCATCGGTAGGCCTGACGTTGAAGGTTTTTTCTATAAGCGATTCGTCCTTCCGCCGCTACCTCCCGGTCTCTATATCCTCAGCCTTCGCCATCAAAAGGATCGCGTTGGGGGTTGGCTGCAGATCAGCGATATGGCCATGGTGCTCAAGCAGGCCGACACACAAACCCTCGCTTATGTGGTGGATATGCCGAGTGGGGATCCGATCCCGCATTGCACGGTGCGATGCTATCATGATAACGAACTGCGTCTGCAAACCGCAACGAACCAAGACGGCCTGGTACTCTTCACCGATCCCCAGTCTCCCTCCACCGAAAGCCAGTTTTTTGTGGCACAACGTGGCAACGATGAGGTTGTCGTAAAAGGAGTTCACTACTATTCGGGCCGCAACGGTCTCTATACTGTCTGCACCTACACCGATAGACCTCTCTATCGGCCCGGACAGACCATCTACTTTAAGGGCATTGTGCGTCGTAGCCGGCTAACGCCTGTGGTGACCGGCGACTCGAACGGTGGCTCCGCATGGAGCTATGTGCTCCCTCCTCCTCGCACTCCGGTATCCGTAGTGATGAGCGATCCTAAAAACATCCAGGTGTATAGCCAAACCCTCTACACCAACAGCTTCGGCGCTTTTCATGGCCAGGTACCCCTGCCAAAAGAGGCTGTTACTGGCACCTACACTCTCGTCGTCCAGATGCCCGACGATTCGGTAAGCTATACCAAAGATGTGATCGTGGCCGCCTATCGCAAACCTGAGTTTCAGGTAACCCTCACTCCGGATCGCCCGCTCTATGTGCGGGGCGAGCCAATTCACCTTCACGTCCATGCCGCCTATTTCTATGGAGCGCCGGTAGCCAACGCCGCCCTCTCCTACCAGGTGTTCAACCAGAGCAGCCCGCAGGAAAACGACGAAAACAACCTTTTCCCCGACTCGCCCGACGTGGATGAGGCCCAAAGCGAAGGCTATTATGGCAGCCTAGAACATGAAGGAAAAGCAACCCTCGACTCAAACGGCGACGCCGTCATCAGCGTGTCAACCAAACCCAGCAACTCCTTCTCGTTCCTTCCGCAGCAAGAGTTTGTTAACTTCGACATCATCGTTACCATCAACAACCGCCAAGCGGAGCAGCAGTGCGAGGTTCCCGTGGTCTCCGGCGACTATGCGCTCCAAGTGCAGCCCACAGGCTACTTCTGCCTACCTAACCACCCCATAAGCGTTTTGGCAACGGTGCACACCTGGCAACAACAGGTCGTTTCGCAACAGCCGGTAGACCTAGAACTCGCCTACGAGCAGTGGGGACGTGGTGGGGAGTATCATCGTTCCCTGTGGACGACCTTGCACGCCATCACCGATGCCCAAGGGCAAGCCATCTTCTCTTTCAAACCGCCCCATGCCGGCAGTCTCCAGCTGATTTTACGTACCCACGACGCCAAAGGCCGTTCCATGGAAACCACCGACAGCATTGAGGTGTACGATGCAGCCTACGAAGGCTCCTCTCTCGATACAAGCACCAATCTCACCCTCTTCACCGACAAGCAAAGCTACACCCCCGGCGAAACGGCGCATCTCTTGCTGGTCAGCCCCATTGTGCGGCACAAAGTGCTTATCACGTTAGAAGGCGATCGCATCTATCGCGCCTTCACGGTCGCTATGTCTCAACACAGCCTGGTAGTGCCCATACCCATCCTCAAGGAGTATGGCCCAAACGTCTCCATCGCTGCCTGCTATCTCGCCGCCGAGGGGTCGGGCAACACCAGCATCACCGTCCGTATCCCCATTCCGGACAAACGCCTTTTTGTTACCCTCCAACCCGATCATCCTCCCTATGGCGACCAGCCCCCGCTTTACCTGCCAGGCAGTCGTGTGACGTATCATATTCACGTCTCCGACGCTCATGGAAGGCCGGTAAAAAGCGATCTATCGTTTGCCGTAGTGGACGAGGCGCTCTTTAAGCTCCAAGAAGAATCGCTCGATGTCGTTTACCGAACTTTCTATCCCTATCGCGAGAACTCGGTGGCCACATCATTCTCGAACGACACCGTAACCTTAGGAAGCGAACAAAAGGCGGCCAGCACCATTCAGATACGCCGCAGGTTCGCCGATACCGCCTTCTGGGCACCCGATGTGCTTACCGACTCGAGCGGCAATGCCGTCGTTTCCTTCACTGTGCCGGATAACCTCACCACATGGCGTGCAAGCGTCATCGCGCAAACCCCAAGCACCCAGTTCGGGTGGCAAATGGCCAAATTTCAGGTCTCGAAGCCGTTTCTGTTGCAAATGCAACTGCCACGCCTCCTTACCCAAGGCGATACGGCCACCATAACGGCCACCGTACGCAACGATACCGGCCTACCCCAAAATGCTATCGTTCGGCTGCAGGCTGCAGGCCTCCAAATTCAAGGGGCTGTCCAACAGCAGATTCACATAGAAAACGCCCAACAGGCCACGCTCTCCTGGCAAATTACGGCGCCCATGTTCGGCGCGGCAAAACTTACGGCAACGGCCTGGACTGTGCCCGCCTCCACCGGCAGCCCATCGTTTAACGATGGTGTAGAACTTCCCCTCACGGTTCGCCCCTTCGGTCGCACACAGATCGCCTCTTATTCCGGGGAGGTTGCCTCCGGAAACCCGCAGGTTGAGGTATTTCGCCTCAACCCTCAAACCGTTCTCTCGGCCACCCAAGTGAAAGTACATATCATTCCTTCATTGGCCACCGTTTTAGAGGATAGTGTGGACGCAATCAATGCCTATCCGTATGGCTGTGTGGAGCAGACGGCAAGTGGTCTTATTGCCAACCTGGTGGCTGCCAGAACGCTTCCTCGGCTCGGCATTCGCGTTTCGCCGAATACAAACTCCACCATTACGGAAAATATCGCGCGGCTCTATCGCCTGCAACACGACGATGGCGCCTGGGGCTGGTGGCAGTACGACGATGACGACCCTTGGATGACCGCCTATGCGCTTGAATCTCTTCTTCTCGCCGTGCGCTTTGGCTACCCTGTTGCCCAACAGGTGATAGATAATGGAGCAAAAGCAGCTATTGCAATTTTGCCAAAAACGTCCCTCGATGTGCAGCCTTTCGTTCTCTATGTGCTAACGCAGTGCGGGCATCGAGGGCTGGTTGCTAAAGCACGCCCGCACTTTATCCTCTCCGGTCTCTCCTCAGAAAACCTGGCCTATACCGTGTTGATTGATAAAGCTCTCGGTCGTAACCCAAACGATTCGCTGAACGCGCTTCTTCGCCGGGAGAAAATGGAAGGGGCGTTAACGCATTGGGAGGGACAGACGATATCCGGCTTCTTCTATGCCGATTCAAACTACACAACGCTCTTAGCCCTCCAGGCGCTTCTTGCGGTCGCCCCACAAAACCCCCAGATCGAGTCGGGCCTTCGCTGGTTCCTTCTCCGACATGCCGACTCGTACTGGATGAACACGCGCGACATGGCCGTTGCCATTCGCTTTCTCGGGGACTATCTCCTCCAGAAACGGATGCGCAGCCCAACCGGCAACCTTGGCATCTCCGTAAACGGCCATCCTGTTGCCCAAGTTCCGCTAAGTGCCCACATGCCTCTGCGCGATGTGGCGGTGCCTTCTGAGCTATTACGCCCCGCCAAGAACACGGTGGAGCTGCAGCTGGGTGAAGGAAGCAGCCCGATCTTTTACACCCTGGATGTGCGCAGCGTTGAGGCCACCCCAAACGGTCAGCCGCTACCGTCGCTTAAGCTGCCCGGCTTTCAGTTGACGCGCACCTATTATCGCCTCTCCGACAAAGGGGAACTGATCCCGACCAACGATCGCTTTGCCCCCAACGAATCGATTCTGGTGCGCCTGAGCTTTGTGGTGCCGAAAGACATGAGTTATGTGATGATCGAAGACCCATTACCGGCCGGTCTAGAGGTTACAGAGCGCGGCACAGCCGATGTGGAAGGCGACTGGGACTACTGGTTCTCCAGCATGGATATCCGTGATGATAGGCTCACCTTCTTTATTCGCTCTCTATCAAAGGGGAAGCATATAATTGACTATCATCTGCAGGCACAGACCGCCGGCCGTTTTACCGCTTTGCCCACACGGCTCCAAGCGATGTACGACCCGGATACGGAGGTTGAAACCGGTTCAGACAGGGTGGAGGTGCGATAATGCGATTGGCAGATGCCTTTGGTCTCGGTCTGTTTGTGTTGGCAAGCGGCTACGGTCTGCTGCAGATCGCCGCGACAGCCCCACCCAAAGAGGTTCGTATTTCTGGCTATATCACCAGCTTGCGAGGCAGAAGCCCCGCGCAACGCCGAAACGCTCGCCTTGCTGCATGGGCAGTTAACGGCACGGTGATACCGCCGGGTGGCCTTTTCTCTTTCGATAAACGGGTCGGCTCTTGGTCGGCAGACCAGGGCTATGTGCAGGCTCCGGTGAGCTATGATGGCGAACTGGTCAATGCAGTGGGAGGAGGGGTGTGTCAAACTTCTAGTACGCTCTACAATGCGGCATTGCTTGCCGGCATGCAGATTGTAGAGCGGCATTCACACCATTTTTGCCCGGAATATGTGCCTCCCGGGCGCGATGCGGCCGTGGCACAAACGCTGATAGACCTGCGTTTCAAAAACCCCTATCCGTGGCCGGTTCGCATCGAGTGCCGAGCCACCCAGGACATCCTAGAGGCGAGCTTTTGGGCGCCAAAGCAACCGCCACTCCAGGCTCATGTGGAGACCCAAATACTCTCCGTCACCCAACCCCGACGTAAAGCTTTTATCCTGCCGAACAATCGGGGGTATAGACAACACGCCCGACTTCTTTCCGTAGGGGTGCCAGGTTATCGAGTCATCACGTACCGCACCTACACGCGGTTCGACGGCACCATCGTCCGCCGGGAACGTCTTAGCGATAGCACCTATGCCGCTGCCGATCGCATTATCGGCATCTACCAACCGTCATCAGAATAACTGCGCCTAGCTCTGTCGGCCGGCGGGGCTTCTTGTAAACTTTTGAAACGCAGAAAGTTTCGAGTCCGTCTACCAAACTAAAAAAACTACTTGCGCTAAAAGCAGGTGTTTGATATAATGGACGCGATAAATTTTGCGCTTCTTGCGCCCTAAAAGAGATTAGAAACAGACTAGTAGAGACCAGCCTAGAACAGGGTTGTGGTGTACTAGCCCCCCGCTGTGCATTAGGGGCGAGAAAGAGTGCTTTAGGAAGGACAAAGAAAGGGGCTTTTATCCATGCGAGACCTACTGACCAAGTCATTGCGCCATCTCGTGCTGCTTAGCGGCATCCTGGCGCTCGTCCTATCGGCTTACAAGGCCACGGGGCAAACGCCGTTAAAGCGCCTACCAGGGCACCTACCGGCGATCATCGCGCGCTCCACGCCCGTTGGGGTGGTGCCGCCTACCCAACCCCTTCATCTCATGCTTGTGCTGCAGATCCCCGATCAGAAAAAGCTAGACGACTATATAAAGCGCGTCTACACCCCAAACGATCCTCTCTATCACCACTATCTTACTCCGCAGCAGTTCGGAGATATGTTCGGTCTCTCCCAAGCCGACTACAATCGTGTGATTAACTGGGCGAAATCGCAAGGTTTTCAGGTGACGCAAACCTACAAGAACCGTCTTCTACTTGGCATCACCACGTCGGCAATGAAAGCCCAAAACGCTTTCCATGTAAAACTGCGCCAGTACACCGGCCCGGATGGCAGCAAGTTCTACGCGCCCGATAGCAACCCTACCGCACCGCCTGTCCCCATTGTAGGGATCATAGGGTTGGATAATGCGGCAAAACCAAAACCGCTTCTCCAGTTCCCTGGCGGTTTTGGGCCACCGCCAACCGTTGGAAGCCCCTATCCCCCCATTCAAGGCGGCCCATTGAACCCCATCGGCACCCCTCCGATCTACACAGGCCCAAAGCCTCTGAACGTCGGCACCGGCCCCGTCGGAGGTCTAGCCCCTCAGGACATACAGACAGCCTATAGCCTGACCTCTGGGGTTCCCTACGGTGACGGTCAGATACTGGGCCTTGTAGAGCTAGACGGATACGCCGCCTCGGACATTACTCAGTACATTAATCAGTTCCAACTCCCAAACTCTCCTGTGCTCAAGAACATTTTACTCGATGGATTTAACGGCAGTCCGAGCGGGACCGGAGGGCAAGCCGAGGTTACGTTAGACATAGACATGATGCTGGCGCTGGCCTACAACGCCGCGAAAATCCTCGTCTATGAATCCCCAAACAGCCTAACAAGTTTTCTCGATAATTTCGCCGCCATTGCCAACGATGATATAGCTACTTCGATATCCTGCTCATGGGGACTCGCCGAAGACCTCACACCGTTAGTGGCTTTGATAGCTGAGAACTATACGTTCTCTCAAATGGCGGCGCAAGGCCAATCTTTCTTCGATGCAGCGGGTGATAATGGCGCTTTTGATGACGGTTCTACCCTCAGTGTGGATGCACCCGCCGATCAACCGTATGTAACCGGCGTTGGCGGTACAACACTCAAAACCAACGGACCCGGCGGGGCCTATGTCTCTGAGACCGTCTGGAACAACGACGTTATTGACGGTGGCGGTGGTGGCGGCGGAGGCATCAGCATCCACTGGGCAATACCTAGCTATCAATCCGGCTTCATTTCACCTGCCTCCTTAGGCTCTCCTGCTCTAAGAAACGTTCCAGACGTTGCGTTGGATGCCGACCCCAATACGGGCTATGATATCTATGTGGCTAGTTTTGGCGGTTGGTTTACCGTCGGCGGTACGAGTGCTGCAGCTCCTCTTTGGGCAGCCTTTATTGCCGATGTAAATGCAGGACGAGCGCAAGCGCATCAAAACTTCATCGGCTTTGCTAACCCGGCACTCTACAATATCGCACGAGATAGCACAAAATATGCGAATGACTTCCATGACATTACCACTGGGGATAATGGCTTCTATCCGGCCGTTCCGGGCTATGATGATGCTTCGGGACTTGGTAGCTTCAATGGAGTCAATCTCTATACAGAGTTAGTACAACCACCTTCTCCTACCAACCTCATCGGTAATCCCGGCTTTGAAAATGGCTTTGACCCAAGCCCATGGATAGCCACACCGGGTGTCATCTCGGATAGCCTACTAGAACCTCCTCACTCCGGTTATTGGGATGCATGGCTGTGTGGCTATCCCCTGCCACATACCGATATCCTTGAACAGTATGTAACTATTCCTGGTTCTGTCTCCACTATCACCCTCTCCTTCTACCTCCACATAGACACGGCCAACACGGCCACAACACCGGAGGATACCCTCCAAGTGGAGATACTGGACATAAACGGCAAACTGCTTGATCTCGTCCAAACCTTCTCCAACCTCAACGCCAACACAGGCTATACACAGGAAACCTTCTCGCTACCCACCTCGCTGGCGGGTCAAACGGTTATCCTTCGCCTTGCGGGCACGCAAACCACTTTCGCTCCCACGAGCTTCGTAGTGGACGATTTCTCGTTGATAGCTAAATAGTTCCTCTACTCTGGGCGGCCATCTCTACGTAGAGATGGCCGCTTTTTTGTTGACGACAGAGCCAAAGATGACGTACAATGCCTAACAAACGCACTTCCATAAAAAGGAGGCCTTTTTGAAATACAAAGCACCCCCCTACATGTACGACGTGTTGCCCTACCCGCCCGCGCAAGAGCCCTGGCTCTATTCGGCAAAATGGCGCTATGTGGAACGTACCTTCCAAAACCTTTGCCGTCGCTACGGCTATCGCGAAATTCGCACGCCCATTCTCGAACAGACGGAGCTTTTTACCCGCAGCATCGGCGAAACCACCGACATCGTTAGCAAAGAGATGTTCACCTTCACCGACCGAGGTGGCCGCAGCCTCACCTTAAAACCGGAGGGAACAGCACCCGTCGTCCGTGCCTGCATCGAGCATGGCCTCTTTGCCCAATACCCTCTTCTCAAACTCTACTACACCAGTCAGAACTTTCGCTACGAGCGCGGCCAAAAAGGACGCTACCGCCAACACGAGCAGCTCGGCGTGGAGGTGTTCGGCTCGACGGACCCGGCCATAGATGCCGAGGTCATTACTCTTGCCATGGACTTCTATCGCGCGTTGGGCATCGCAGAGTTAGCCCTGCATATCCATACCGTCGGCACCCCGGAGGCACGTGCCCGCTACCTCGAAGCCCTGCGAAACTATGTGCGCCCTTATCTTAGCCAAATGAGCCAGGAAGCCCAAAGGCGCTTCGAGCTGAACCCGCTGCGTATGCTCGATACCAAAGACCCCAAAGAAAAAGAGATTCTTGCCGAAGCCCCCAAACTGCTTGACCATCTTGACGCTCAAAGCCGCGACCATTTTGAGAGGTTGCAGGAATATCTGAATGCGCTCGAAACCCCCTTCGTGGTAGACCCCATGCTGGTGCGCGGTTTTGATTACTACACCGGCACCGTGTTTGAAGTGAAAGGCAAAGGGCTTGGCGCACAGGATGCACTCTGCGGTGGCGGACGCTACGACCGCCTTGTAGAGGAGTGCGGAGGGCCTCCGACGCCCGGCATCGGCTTTGGACTAGGTGTCGAGCGCTGCTTGCTCACGCTGGAAGCCCTCTCTATCTCGTTGCCCATCGAGCCAGAAAACCCGGAGGTTTTCCTCGTTCTGCTGGGCGATAGCAGCCGCCTGCGCCCCATAGCCGTTCGCCTCCTCCACGATCTCCGCGCAGCCGGCATAGGCGCCGATATGGACTATCAAGGGAGAAACTTCAAGAAACAGTTAAAACGTGCCGACGATCTGGGCGCCCCTTATACCCTGCTTATCGGTGAGGACGAGCTGGCTCGGGGCGTGGTGGCCCTCCGAAATCAAACGACTCGTGAGCAGCAGGAGTTGCCACTGCACAACATCGTCGCCCATATAAAAGAGCGGCTTAATCAAGGCTGAATCGCCATGCTGAAAACGCTATGGGGTGTATGTAGGGGTAGGCACGAGGCCTACCCCTATCTGGACATGGTTTGAACAACAGCGGACCTGTGCCCGCCCCCTATTTTTGTATCTGCCAAGTCTCAACGCAATACGTTGAGCGCATTAGGGGCGACGCATCGTTGTTGCTGCGCCTCCGGCGCCAATGCGCCATAGGTCTACCCCATCCATACGCACCCCCACTTTACCATCCCAATAGAAGCGCGTCTCTAAGGAACCGCCAGGGTGATGGAAAAGGAGAGGAACGTAAACATAGCGATCGGTGGGCAGCTCCGATAGCCGTACATCGCGCTGGGCAAGCACCGGCACCCCACCTCCTACACAGCTATCTACCAATCCTATCGAGCCTTCCTGATCACCGACACGCTCCATACGGAACAGCGCCAAGTAGTCTCCTGCAGGCATCGGCACGTAGGGGCCGAAGATTGCATGCCCCGGCACATCTTTGCCGGGCTGCACTTGCCAGGCCTCACCCCCTATTGCCGCTGGGTCTGAAACCATCGCCCCCGTCTCATGGGCCAAGGCGCCTATGGCGAAATGAGCAACGTAGCTCAACGTAGGCGGTGTTGCCTCATTGGCCCGAATCGCCTCTAGACCACCCACGATCTCCGAAGGCTCAATGGAACGCAGCCGCACCGTTCTCTGCTGGACGGGGCCGCCAACCACCGAGGTTTCGAACTGCACCGTATCCGCTTGGGGTATGCCGCTAATGCTTACGGGGACTTTTACATCCGGCGCTAACCCGTTCAGCTCTCCCTCCAAGCTAACGTTTGCCATACCGCCTGTCACGCGAACCTGTGCGGACACCGGATGCGATTCCACATTCTCTAAGGTGCACTGAAACCGCAAAGGCAGGCCCACAATGCGCACAATAAGGTCTGGACAACTTACGAGAAGCTTCTCCTGTTTGAGATACTCGCGGTAAAGCGCCCCTAGCGCATCAGGTCGAACCACCACATAGTCGTCGCCAAGCCGCTTCATGATCTCCGGCAGCATGGAGAGATCGGTAAACCAGTTGAGAGCAAATAGGTGGAGAAAGGCCGGGCGACGTTTCGGTGTAAAAGTTTTTATCTGCTCCACCAACGAATCGATCTGCTCCTCACGCGACAGTTGGCCGTTCCAATTGGTTACCGCATGAAACACCGGCAGGTTGCGCACAATGGGGTAGGTTGCCTCATCATAAGAATCTACACGCCGCCCGTAGTCAGGAAAGAGCGCCTGCAGCGCGGGAATGTCTTCGGCGTAACGGTCTAACAGCGAGTCGTGTGTAATGCCCATGATCCAGCCGTCTACGATATCCATATGACGGTAGCCTTCGGCCGTTTGATACAAGAAGCGGTCGAAGACCTCCTGACGATAAGGCGCTTTATAGCGCGCCCCAAACGAATCGGGATAGGTATAGCCGATGCCGGAGACAGCCCCTACGAACTGATCGTTCGGCGTGGCCGTCTGGTAGTAGTAGTTCGCGATATCGGGCATCAGCAGCCAGGAAGAGGGGGATATAGACCAGCCGATAGGCATGGTGCCCCGTACTGGGCTTTTCCAGAGCGCCGGGAAGTTGAAAACACTTAGCACCGGCAGGTTATCGCCATCGGAGATGATCCAAGAGACGTAGACTTTGCTTGGGTCTAACTTAGGTGGCGCCGGATGGCGCTGATGAAAATTCGGGAGCCGAATGCCAGAATGTACGCTGAGGTTGCTGCAGTCGGTGCTGCCAACAAGATAGCGCCCGAACTCGGCAAAGAGGGTTACACCGGGGCCTTCGCCAACCCCAACGTCCTGCCCTGCATAGGGATAGCTGATGACCGGGGCATCTGCCGGCATTTTGGCGAGAAGTTGTTCCATAAGGTGCATCTCTGCCGTTGGGTTGGCGCCCGGCCGTGCGCCATCAATCGGCCCCGAAATCCAGAAGATAAAGATGCGGTTCTCCACAAGATAGTCACGCAGCGGCATCTGTTGGGGATAGGTGCAAGAGATCACCTCGTGATTGAGTTGAGGCCATAGATGATCAAAAGCCCATTGGTAGGCCTGCGCATCGGTCGTCCAACGTCCCCTCAAATCCTCTTTCACAGGAAGCCTAAGCTCTTTTGCTAACGAGGGCGTAGCCACCAAAAGGTCATCAATGCCGGCGATCATAGTGGCAACGTTCACCGAGGCCGGGCGCGCCGGGTCGGTCACCACAAGTCCATGATATACGTCACGGTACTGTCGGAGGAGTTGGCGAGGGTCGGTTACTTCCTTCCACCCCTTAATCCAGCCTCGCTCTCGCATCCACCGCAACCAAAAGGCGTCCTGGTCGTTGAGAAGATAGTAGATTCGGGGCTTTTGACGATTGATCAGCCCCTGCAAACTCAACAGTAACAACTGCCAAGAGGGCCCCTGCTTGCGCAGATCAAGCACCTCCAGCGTGGAAGCGGGCGGTTGTGAGCGAGGAAAGAGAGGCGTTCCTGCCGGAGCAAAGAGAGGGGTTAAATGGTTTGGCTCTCCGCTCTCGCGAGCCGGGGGCGCCCTGTGAATAAACTGAGAGAGGTTTACACCCTCTACACGAAACAAGGTGACCCTATCCACCCGCAAGTTCGCATACCCCGCCCAGTTCACGCGCACCTCCAGCGCCCCACCAGGATAGTGGAAGGGCAGAGGAATCTCCACATAGTGCCCACGAGGAAGATCGGCCGTGTCTAAATCTACCGAATTCAGGATATTCTGCCCGTAATCTACACAAGCATCGAGCGTTCCTATGACCTCTTCGTCGGTAGAGCTGGTGCGCGCAATGCGCGCAAAAGCCACATAGTCGCCCTGTGGCAGCGTGGTGATGTAAGGCCCAAAAAGCATGGCAGCGCTTGGTTCACCCACCTTCACCTCCCAAGCCTTGCCCTCCAGTGCTTGAGGGTCGGCCACAGCCTTACCCGTCCCGTGCTTATAGAGCGCGCCCGCAGCCGCCCATGTAGCCACCAACGTATAGGAGCCGGAAGGCACGGCAAAGTGTGCCGGAACCTCATGCAGAATGTCCGCCGGCACCTGTGCTGCCACCCTTGTACCGAGACAGCAGAGGAAGAGGGCCATCCAGCCAAGAAACGAACGTCTGGGGGAAAACCGCGAGATCATTTAAAACCTCCTAAAACAGCATTGGCTTCTGCCATAGGACTTTCGCAAAAAGCCCCCAAATTCCTGCCTGTCCCCAAAAGCGCTATTTCCGCTTTTATCATGAGAATGTTATAATTAAAGTGTATGTGCTATCGTGAGTTGTTGATGTTTGTTGTCTCTCCGTAGCCACAGGCAGTTGTTGTATCTATAAACTATAGCTTCAAGAAAGGAGATACCGATGCCCGGTAAGATTTACAAAGGAAGAAACTATGCTCCCTATCGCTCCTCGAAGCAGATAGGACTCACCGTTTTGTGCGTGGCTCTATTCCTGTTAGCAACAGGGCTATTCGGCCTTTACGGCTACATTACCCTTTATCGTCCCCTGTCGGCCGTCCCAACGCCCTCCCAATGGAAGCCTTCCAGCACTTTTTCTCCGTTAGGCCCTCTTCCCACAAGCGCTCCAAACCCCTATTCGCGAATCACCGCTCCCATCTCACCCGCTCCTCCTACGTATCCGACTAAGCCCCATAACGTACCAAACACGCCCCCAGCATCTCTTGGTATCTCCGATTCCCCGCCGCCTCCCATGCCAACTCCGAACGCGATGCCCCCTATGGATGTCCCTCCGCCCCCCTTGCCGTCGCCACCAGTATCCAACGGCCGAGTCTATCTTGCAAATGCACATCTAAGCGTTATCAACGACGGCAATGACCACGAGTTCTGTAACGGTGAGATCACCATTGTCAACGATACCCCCTACAACGTCACCGACTACGAGCTAAGCGTGAATGTTTTAGGCACGTCCTACGTTCTCATGCCCTATGAAGGCACCATTCAGTTCCCAACGCAAATACTGGATCGCAGCATCGCTCCTGGAGAAGCCCTTACAGTGCCCGTGATGACGACCGGCGAGTACTTCTCGGTGTCTGCTTACGGTGTGCGAACGGTTCACCTAGAAGCCACCCTCGACGGGCCGCCCGGCTTCGCAGAGGATGATGCAACGCTGCTTTAAGGCAGCGATCGCTCGCCAACTAGTATCCACCCACACAAACAAAAGCGCACACAAATTTCCACTTTCAAATAGCGAACTAGCATTTCATAAAAGAGGCCTTTGCGTTGTTTATGACCTCCTAGCTTAAAACATAAAAGACTAAATAAGGAGCCAAACATGCCGCCTATTGTCTATAAAATGGGTAGCCTATCGTCGCAACCGCCCCAGAAACAACGCTCGAAGTTTATCCTGGCCATTGCGACGGTTCTCGGCTTAGTCCTCGTCAGCATAATCGTTCTCATTGTTGCCGTGCCTTCGCACCATGCCCCACGGCGCGATCCGAAACCACCCCGTACGGTGCAGACGGCCCCGTCATCCGCGCTCGTAAGCACAGCCCGGGTAGCGCCTCCACAGCAGATCACGACACCGCTTATGCCCCAATTACAAACTCCGCTGCCAACGGCACAGCAGTCAGAATGGCAGCAGGTTGCCCAACAAGCACAAACGCTTTCATACGAACATCTGCATCTAGGGCATGTGCTTCAAGAACGCCTCATGCAGCACACTCAACAATCGCCTACTTCGGAGATGCAGTCCAACCAACAGACCGAGCAGATTGATGAAAACATGAAACAGATCTATCGGATTGAGATGCAGAACTGTCAGCAGTTCGCCCATATCTGGTTTGAGCTGGCCAACGTGGCGCACGACCTGGCGACGAACGGAGTTCAAAACACATCCCAAGACGAGCTGAGGCTGAAACGGGTTGCTCAAAACCTCCAATCTGGCGATGCTTACAAAGCACAAGGCTTTTATAGCCTTTACCAAGACTACCTTGAAATGGCAAGTATATTCTGTGATCTTGCTGGCGAGGCTATGGCGAAAGGAGATGAAGAGCTTGCACAGACAGACATGCAGCTTGTCTACGATTGCGAACAAAAAGCCCAGATATGCCTTAACCACTCTCGTGCCTATAATGCCCTATCCCAGAATTGGACGCAGATCGTCCTGACAAATAACTATGACCCGTCGGTGTGGTCTTCATGTGTTCAAGAAGAGTATCAGGTCGTGCAAGACTGGATTAATCTAAGCTTCTAATTCCATTATCTCCGCGCCCCAGGCCGATTTAAGCTCTCCATTGTAAAATCCAGGTGGAAATATGGAATAAACGGATCGGGAACGGTGGTTTCTGTGGAAGAGAGCGGGTGGAATGCCAAGCTTTCTATTCCCCCTCCTGTTCTCAAGCGCTCCTGCCGATAATGAAGCCAAACGTTCTCGGTAGAGAGATTTTGAGAGACCTATGGAAAATACGTCGTGCACCCTGCACCTTCATCTACATAGCGGCATACCCGTGCTCACGCTGGAGGGGGAATGGAATGAAGGCGCTCAGAAACAGTTGGTCGAGGCCATTGGCTACCTCTTGCTTACAGCCCACTTCGAGGTCGTGATCAACCTCGCTAAAGCACGACGTCTGCCCTTGCTCGACTTAGCCTGGTGGCGCACCATCGAGACGCTGGGAGAGCGTCTTGCCGCTCATTACGGGCGTCTGACCGTTGTGGGCAGCTTAGAGCAGGTTCGCATCGCCTCTGCGCTGCGAAAACAACGACTACAGTGGGCGCTTACCGAAGAGGAAGCTATCTGCCATCTGCAAGGGCTAAGCCGATGCGGACAGAGCGTTGTGGTACGCGCTCACCTAATGACACGTGACGATGAGACAAGCCTTCGGCCCGTCTGAACGAACGGAGAACTTATTTCGTCCAACAGATAGGGCACGTCCTGAAACAGGCCACCTACCGACAGATGAATACCGAGGATGCACTCTATGAAAAATGAGGATACACGCTTAAAGATCGTTCGACTTCTCGAACCATCGCTTTGCCTCTCTTGCCGTTACGCCTCCATCGCTACGGTGGAGATGGAAAACGGCACGAGCCGACGGATGCTGCATTGTCGCCGCCTCGACTGCGACAACTGGCAGACCGAAGAGGTTGCGGAAACCCCTCGCTCCATTCAAGAAGAGAGCTAAGGCACATCCCTAGCCCTCTTGCCTGTGCAAAACGGGCAACGAGAGGGCGGGCGTCGGCCTTGTAGCAGCGATGCTTAACATAATAGGGAGTATCTTGGCAAAGATACTCCCTTATCGTTCCCATGTGGAGGCGGAAACCGTATTTTCCATGATAGTCTAGGGCGAGGTCGTCTGCCCATTGTCTGCATTCTCAGGAGGAACAACCGAACCCCGCAAAAGCTGATCTGCGGAAGCCTCTGCCCCTAACGAGGGAGAGGACGCCGGCCCTGTTATGCGCAACAACTCCTCGACAGGAGTGGAAGGCACTTGTGAGGGACGCAGCAAACTCTTCAACATCATCTCCGCATCCGCCTCGATGTATAGCTTTCTCCATTCCCGATCTTCCGGCTTCTCCGGCTCCGAAACGCTGCGGCGCTCAGAGGGGGTCTGAAGCGCTCTTATCCCAACAGGAAGCAAAAAGCTTACTCGGGCATCGTCTTCGGGAATCAGGTGCCCCCGCAAAGCCTCCAAAAAGAGTTTGTTCAAGGTAGCATCTTGGCCAGCCGCCACAAAGCGAAACACTGCATCCCTCCACCGGTCGGAGCGCTGATAAGAGGGAGCGGCGTTTGCCAACAGAAGAAGCAGGCTGCGGGGGTTGTCTCGAACCGCCCGCTCCAAAAGATTCTTATCGGCAGGTTTCAGCTTGCCTATAAAAGTCCCAATCTCTACAACTCCAGTGACGAAACAAAACAGAAGCACTCCGATCAGTGTGGGTATAGTTCCACGGGGGTCCATTAGACTTAGACGAGGAAACATATGAGAATACACCACAGAGAAGCAGAATGCCCAAAAGCCTAACATACAAAGATTAGCCACCCCGAACGTTGCGATCTTCCTTTTGCGCCTTCGCCGCTCATGCTCCATAACACGTGCCCTCAACTGTTCCATGAGAGCTAGCTCGGCTGCACCTTTTTCATGCTGTCCTAATGCTTGGTAACCTTGCAACGCCTTAGCGGCAAGCTCGCGTTTTGCCTGTCCGAATAGCAGAGTTAACTCTGAGCCTGTCCCCCTTTTCGACAACGAGAGCATTTGACAGAGGTTATTCACATGAAAATAGTCTGTAAGCTGTAACCTTCCTTGTAACCCCTGTAAAGCTCCTGCCGTTAGCTTAGGGCTGGCGATGTCCTCTAGATAGCTCCAGACAAGCCGCCTCCATCGCTCCTCGCTTTCCTCAAAGCCCGACGGTATCTCCATAAAAATTCGCCGGAACAGTGCGGGATCGCTTCCGACAAGCTGCTCGAGGAGCTTCTTATCCTGCTTGGGTGGCCGAAGGAAGATCGCACTGAAATAGAGATTCATAAACCCAAAGCCAATCATGGCTCCGCTTATAATTTCATTAAATAAACGATACAGTTTAATTGGCAAGCAATGCAACAGACTACATAGAAAACAGCCAAACCAAAGCACACAGGCTACGACGAGAAAATAGAAAGCCTTGTACAAAGCCTTCTCTCTTTTTTTGCGTTGATTAGGCCAGGCTAGTACATGTTGCACAAATAACCGGTATCGTTCATCCTGTGCTTCCTCACTCATCGCATCCCTCCACGAAACTTTGTATAGAAGGCCATAGCTGTTGTTTCACTCTTTACAAAACAGATTCCTGCTTTGAAGCATGTTGCCCCTTTAGAACCACCAGGCAGGAAACTTCACCTCTTTTCCTCAATCTATTCTACAAACCACCCTTCCTCGAAAGGAGATTCCCTCGTGTTGCGTTGTCTACGAGTCCTTGTTGGAGCCTTGCCGCTTCTCATCTTCTTTGGGCAACCCACAAAGGCCCAACAACAATCCACACCGCCCGATGTTCCCGTGCCACAGGCGCCTGGCGTACGCGACATCGCTTTCGACACTTGGGTGGGCGTAGATGCGCTTGGCAGAACGTTACCCACTGCGGCCGATACGCATCCGCCCCGCCGTCGCTTTGTCGGCATCTTCTACTTCATCACCCAGGGCATGTTGGCGCGCTATGATGCCGGAGGCCATGCTACCTACGATGAACCCCGCAACCTGCACGACAACTCAAAGATCATTCAAGAAGTTCACGGAGACCCCCTCACAAAACCGCAAGCCTGGCAACCTTATGCGGTCTATTGGTGGGGCGAACCGGTGGTGGGCTACTATATGGCCGACGACCCTTGGGTGATACGGCACAACCTCCAGATGCTTGAAGAGGCCGGGGTGGACGTGATATTCTTCGATGTGACCAACGCGCTAACCTATCAGCCGGTCTATCTCCAAATCATGGCTGTTGCCGAACAGATGCGCCTGCAAGGCAACCCCACTCCACAGTTTGCCTTCGTTACCCACTCTCGCGGAGGCTACACCGTTACGAAACTTTATAACGATTTCTATTCGCGCAACCTCTTCCCAGACCTCTTGTTCTATTGGCAAGGCAAACCGCTTATCCTCGGCGATAAGAACGCGAAAATGGATGATGGGGCCCCGCTTGACCCCAAAATCCGCAATTTCTTCACCTGGCGCTACTCGTGGGCATGGGAGCCAGGCCAGGATAAATGGCAGTGGATTGATAACTACCCACAACGCTGGGGCTGGCACAACGATCCCAACGTCCCCGAAGAGCTGCCTGTTGCCGTGGCCAGTCACCCGGTGAACGATATCGGCAGAAGCTACCATGGAGCACCGGGGAACGGAGGCTATGAGCCTCCATTAAACAACCAGGACATCGCCGCCGATGTGGACAAAGGGGTCTATTTTCAGGAACAGTGGGAACGCGCCCTCCAAGTAGACCCACAGTTTGTGTTTGTCACCGGCTGGAACGAGTGGACGGCTATGGCCTTTCCCTCCCCCGGCCCAGCCCTGCATTTTCTTGGAAAACCGGCCCCGAAAGGAACCTTCTATTTCGTGGATGAATACAACGAAGAGTTCAGTCGTGACATCATGCCTATGAGAGGCGGCTTTGGCGATAACTACTACATGCAACTCGTGGAAAACATTCGCCGCTACAAAGGGGTACGCCCTATACCGGTCGCGCATGGCTTCCATACCGTACCCCTTGGCGACTTTGACGCATGGCAAAGCATCGCGCCGGATTTTCTTAACTTCATCGGCAACACCATGCACCGCGATTGGCCCGGATGGGGCACCCACTACTACGTTGATAACTCCGGTCGCAACGACATCATTGAAGCGAAAGTGGCCTGCGATGCCAAATATATCTACTTCTATGCCCGCACGCGAGAAAAACTAAGCCCCTATACCGACCCCAACTGGATGCAACTGCTGATTGATAGCGACCAAAACCCTAAAACCGGCTGGCATGGCTACGATTTTGTCGTGAATCGCAAAGTGCTAAGCCCTACCGTTACTACCATCCAGAGCTTGCATAGCGGCAAGGTGTGGCGCATTCCCTATCGGGCGAAAGGCAATGAGCTGATGGTTGTGGTGCCGAGAAGTATTCTCGGACTAACAAACCTACAGAAAACCACGTTCGATTTTCACTGGGTAGATAATGTGCCGATAGGCGGCGATGAAAACATCGTTAACTTCTGGTATGAGGGCGATAGCGCTCCCGATGGGCGATTTAACTATCGCTTCATTGATGAGCGCTGAGAGGGGAATGCAACCCGATGATTACCCGACGCCAACTGTTAACAACAGGCAGTGGGCTACTTGCAGCTGCCTATTGCAGCACAAACGATGTGCCCTCATCGGCAGCAACGCCTCGCTCGGGGAGGGTTTTGAGCCAAGCGTGGCTACGCACGCTCGACACGCAGATCGTAGATGAAAAGGGAAACCCGGTGGTTCTTCAAGGCATCAACCTCGGAGGGTGGCTTGCAGAAGAGATGTGGATGTTGCCATTTATTACCAAACCGTCCTCCAATAGCAACCTCCCTCCAATTCGCGATCATGTTTCCTTATGGAACGTTCTGCAAGCCCGCTTGGGCAAAGCAAGTAAGCTGCGCCTCATGGCGGCCTGGCGCGATCACTGGATAACAGAGGAGGATTTCAAACGCATTTGCGACATCGGCTTTAACTGCGTGCGCCTTCCCTTTCTCCACGATCTCTTTGAGGAGGAATCGAACCCATGGACATGGTTTGATAAGACCATCGAATGGGCGGGGAAATACGGTCTCTATGTCGTTTTGGACATGCATGGAGCACCAGGTCGCCAAAGCCGTGACCACCATACAGGCGAAGAGGGGCGCAATCGCTTTTTCTATGCCCCTAACAACATCGCCAGAGCGGAGCGCATCTGGCAGACCATCGCGAAACGTTACCGTGATCGCCCAGAGATAGCGGGCTACGACCTCCTCAACGAGCCGATGGGCGCTCCCAATACGGCCATGATCTACCTCGCCGAAGACCGTCTTTATCGCGCCATACGTTCCGTTGACGAGCAGCACCTCATCTTTTTTGAAGACGGCTACACCGGCCTTGATAATATGCCCTATCCCAACGTGCTTGGCTGGACGAACGCGGTGTTCAGCGCCCATTCCTATCAGTTCCAGGCGAAATCCGCTCAAGACCACCTGAATGCGCTCGACGGGCTTATCGCGCATGTGGAACAGGCCATCTACCAACAACGAGGGGTGCCCTTCTATCTCGGCGAATTCAATCTAGAGCCTTATGGCACACCTCAAACCCTAGCCACATGGGTACAAACGCTAAATGCACGTCACATCTCCTGGTCGCTCTGGACTTACAAAGTGGCCATGCGAAACGGCGACACCTCCATGTGGGGGCTATACCATAACACCCAGCCCATAGCGCAGCCGCTCGATCCTTATCGGGATAGCGAAGCGGAATTGATCGCCAAAATGGATCAGGTCAAAACAGCCAACCTGGAGGAGAATAAGGCACTCACTACGGCGCTTCAACAGGCGCTTAAAGCAAAATAGGGCGAAGCAGTAGCTTCGCCCTAGCTGGTTGGATGGCTTGCACCGATCAGTCGCCGCCCGTAGCTGCGTTCTGGTTGGGAACGGGCGGTTGAGGTTGCATCGTCTGGCCGGCGCTTTGATCCATCTGCTGCTCCTGCTGGTGCACCTTCTCCGATTCGCTTACCGGATGGTTTGGAGAGGGCTTCTCAGAGGGTTGCGAGGAGCACCCGGCAAGGCCTATTGCCATAAGCGATAGGAGCATGAGGAAGATGATGGGTCTTCTCATCTTGCCTTCACCATTTAGTAGAGATTCCATAAAGGCCAAGGCTGCGTCCACGAAGGTTGTTGCGTGGTGTAATAGGCCATATTCTCGTAATTTGGAATAGGCATTCCACCATACTGAGCCGATGTAGGACACATTCCGAGAAACGCGGTTGCCTTCATCCACTTCGCATGGCCATCGCAGTAGCCGATGTTGAACCCGTCGTTATGTGGGGCGAACTTTTTGTTTACCGGGTTACTTGGGTTCCCATCTGGTGGAAAGATCAGCTTCGCCCAGTATTCGCGTGTGGCCTCAGGGTAGGCGATCAGGTGAGCTCCATTGCCCACATCATAGGAACCAACGGCGGGATAGTTGGTCTCCATCGTAAGCATGGCCTCTGCAGGAGAATTGAGACCGGCCAACTTTCCGCCCGTCCACGAATCGCGGAAGGCACCGTAGCGATTGGGGTTGCCATAGGTGTTGAGGCTGCCGGTAATGGCGAGGTTAAGTCCATAGCCCGCACCAAAGATTTCGGCATCGTTCAACCAGCTGGGCTGATCGTAGGTACGGCTTGGGCAGAACATAATCTGGTTGTTCTTGGTGTAGGGATAGGTCCACCACCACCATTTGTAGTGGTTGATTCGGTCACCGTAAGGGCCATTACATCCAATGGCCGTAGAGGGCGCACCGGGCAGAGGCACCGTGCCGCCATTGGCGCAATCGTCGTTTCGAGGCCAGGTTTCATCATAGTCCTGCACATACATCAGCAGGCCGAGGATCTCCTGCTTTGTGTTGGACAGACAGGAGATTTGCCGTGCCTTTTCACGCGCTTGCGCAAACACGGGGAAGAGTATCGCCGCGAGGATGGCGATAATGGCGATGACGACGAGAAGCTCAATGAGGGTAAAACCCTTCTTTTTTACTTGCATACCGACTTTCTCCTTTCGTTTTGCTTGCCGGAACTCTTCTGGAGTTCGCAACGAAGTGGATTTTTTGTGAGGAACAAAGAGCGGCATCGATCGGGTGGATCGACGTTGATCGAGAAAGTGCTCGTTTTGGTACGGCGGGAATTATACCCCTTTCTACAGCGCGTTTCAATTTCCTCCCAGCACTTTGCTCTATGCTCTTGGTTCCAAAGAAAGTTATACCAAGAGGGATGTTAAGGAGTTTTTAAGGAGCAGGGGTGCCAAAAAAATTTTTTCAAGGACATCCGTTCCCTGCCTACAAGCCAAGCGGCAAGGTGTGTGTTCACCGGTGAAAATATGGAATAACCTAACAGCCCTAAAACCACATCGGCAGGTCTAGGAAGGCTGAATAAGATTGTGCGTTATTTCACAAACCGATTGACGGCTTCACTTGCAACGGGTATACTGCCCTTCGATGGAAGACGAAAGCCACGTTTTGTCTCGTGCGACGATGCCGGGGTTCGACCACACGAATGAGGTGGAAACCTTGACACAAGTTCCTAACAGCAGAGTACCCGTTCCAACTTTGGAGCGGTTAGCTACCTACTTGCGCCTGCTTCACGATCTCGACCAGGCCCATATCGAAACGGTCTCTTCCAGCGAAGTGGAACGTCAGACCGGCATCAACGCCGCTCAGTTCCGCAAAGACCTCTCCTACTTTGGCGAGTTCGGAAAACCGGGCGTTGGCTACAATGTGCCTGAACTGCGTCAGCGCATCACACGTATCCTTAAAATAGATAGGCCTAAACCCGTTATTCTTATCGGAGCGGGGAACTTGGGTTCGGCCCTAGTGGGCTATCCTGGGCTGAAGGAGCATCAATTCGAGCTTGTGGCCGTGTTCGACAACAACTATGGCAAAATAGGGCGGCCGCTATGGAACTTAGTGATCCAAGATATTGCGCGTCTCAAAGAGCTAAACGATTCGCTAAAAGCCCGCATTGCTATTCTGGCCGTTCCGGCAAGCGCCGCACAGGATGTTTGCGAGCGCCTGGTAGATGCCGGCATACGCGCCATTCTTAACTTCGCGCCCGTTCTGTTGCGTGTGCCGGAAGGGGTCTATGTACGCAATGTCTCCTTCATTCAAGAGCTTGCCGTGCTCTCTTATCATCTCTCCGAAGAGGAAGAGCGCGAAAGACAACAAAACGGCCACAACCAAGCGGACATGGCAGAGTCTCATCTTACGACTTTGGCTGCCTATGCCGCAGCCGTTGAACCCGAAGTTCCCGACAGAACAGAGGCACCTATTGAAAGTTGAAACCACTCTATCCGATTTTTCTGGACATTAGCGACCGGCTCTGCGTGGTGATCGGTGGCGGGCCGGTGGCAGAACGTCGTGTGGGCGGGCTGCTGGATGCCCATGCAAGGGTGCGTGTGGTGTGCCTTACGGCAACGGAGCGCCTCCAACAGTGGGCTGCTATGGGACGTATTGAGTTGCGGATGGAACCCTTCCAACCGGTTCATCTGGATGATGCCATGCTTGTTTTTGCCGTTACAAACGAACACACGGTTAATGAGGAGGTGGCCAGAAGCGCCAAGGAGCGAAACCTCCTTGTTAACGTCGCCGACGCGCCGGAGCAAGGGCATTTTATCGTTCCCTCGGTGGTGCGCCGTGGCGATCTGTGTCTCTGCGTTGCCACCGGCGGCCAGCAGCCGAAACTGACGGCCCAAATTGCCGACGAGCTGGCCGAACGCTATGGCACCGAGTACGAAAAGCTTTTACAACTGCTCGGAAAACTGCGAAGCGAGATTCTCACTGCCACTGCCACCGACCCACAGCTTCGTCAAGAGGCGCTAGAGCGGCTCCACGAGCAAACCCCAAAGCTCCTGGCGATGATTCGGGCTGAGCTTGACCCGGAACCGGAGGCGCGTGCCGTTCTTAACCAACTGCTTCGCCCTTGGCTTTCCCAGTCATCACCAAAAGAGGGACAACGGTGATGCATATCGTGCTCGTGGGTATGAATCATCAAAGCGCTCCCCTCGCCCTTCGCGAACGGCTAAGCTACCAAAAGCATGCCCTCCCCGCTGCGTTTAAAGCGCTTAGCACAGCCTCTTCGGTCCATGAGTGCGTTATCCTCTCCACATGCAACCGCGTGGAGGTCTACGCCGCCGGATCGGTGCCTCCTACCCAGCTTTGCGAAGAGCTTATCGCCCATATCTCACGCTTTCACAACATACCTACCACAGAGTTCGCCTCGCTTCTCTACCGCAAAACAGAGGAGGAGGCCGTTCATCACCTTCTGCGCGTGGCCTGCAGCCTCGATTCGATGGTGATCGGTGAGGCTCAAATTCTGGGGCAAGTGCGAGAAGCGTTGCGTACCGCACAAAGTGTGGGCGCCGCGGGGCCGCTGCTTTCGCGACTTTTCGAGCATGCCCTCACGGCCGGTAAGCGCGTCCACACAGAAACCGAGATCGGGCGTGGCGGCTTCTCTATCGGCCATGTTGCCGTAGACCTTGCAAGTCGCATCTTCGACGATTTTACCCACGCCCAGATTCTCATTCTCGGCGCCGGCAAAATGAGCGAACTGGCCGCTCGACACCTTATTCAAAACGGCGTTCGTTTCGTGGTGGTAGCCAACCGCACCTACGAACGCGCCCGCGATATGGCCGAACGCCTCGGCGGGCAGGCCATTCATTTTGAAGAGGCCTTTGAAACGGGGCTTGTACAAGCCGACATCGTCATCTCCTCTACGGCAGCTCCTCACCCTATTCTGCGGAAGGATAATCTCCTGCCCATTATGCGGCGGCGGCGTGGAAAACCGCTGTTTCTCATAGATATTGCCCTCCCACGTGATGTGGCGGAGGATGTCAACGATCTGGACAATGTGTTCGTCTACAACCTCGATGACCTCCAAGCCTATCTAAATGAACACATTCAAAACCGAGAGGCCGAGATACACCGAGCCGAGGCCATCGTGGACGAGGAGCGGGTTCGCTTCCTTGCATGGCGCAAGACGCGCGAAGTTACGCCCGCCATCGGTGCGCTGCGCTCGCATCTCGAACAGATCAAAGAGGAGTACTGGCAGATATTTGCTCCGCGCCTCGCTCACCTAACCGAAAAAGATCGCCAAACCATTCGAACCATGATGGACGCGATCCTAGATCGGGTCGCCAAAGACCCCATACAACGCTTAAAAACGGCAGCATTGGAGAACACGAGCGACTACGACTTACCCCGCGCGCTTTATGAACTTTTTGGAATAACGGCGGCTGAGCCTGCTTCCGACCAGCCAACCGTTCCCGGCGTGAACGCCGCCCATAACGAAACGACACTTTCTGTAACCCCTGCGGAACCGGAGCGATGATCGAACCTTCTATCCTGATCAACGAGCTGGCGCTCATCTGCTATGTCGTTGCCGCCATTTGCTATGGGGTCTCATTGGTCTTACTCGCACCCAAGGCCCCATCAAACGCCAGCGGCAACACGTCGCTCCTGTTCTGGGCACGCGTGGCTCTCGTTTCCGCCATCCTCCTGCAACTGGCAGCTACCGGCGCCTGGTGTGTTCTGACCCATCTGTCGCCCTTCGCCAGCAAGTACGGCACGCTCGCCGTTATGGCCTGGACTTTGGCCATTCTGCTTCTTCTCTTTGACCTTCGCCTAAACCTTCGCGCCCTCGGTGCGGCGGCTTTGCCGATCATTATCCTTTTTCTTGTCTGGGGGCTTCTCAATACCAACAGCCCTCTGGCTAAAAACAAGATGATCGAAACGCAGATTGTTAGCCTGCACGTTATGACCATCGTAGCTGGAATCGCGCTGTTTGTGCTCGCTTTCGCCTGCGCCTGCCTTTACCTCCTACAAAACCGCCTGCTCAAAGCACGCCGCGTGGCCGGCCCCTTCCGCCTGCTCCCCCCACTCGCCACGCTCGATCGGGCCGCCTACCTCTCGGTGGCCTACGGCCTGCCTCTCCTAACGCTGGGTTTGGCGCTGGGTGTGGCCTACATAATCCATCTCAGCACCTCGCCCCTGCTCTGGCTGGAAGACCCCCACAACCTCGCAGCCTTCATTACGTGGTTCCTGTATGCCTTCTATCTGCTGGCACGTTTGGCGTTTGGCTGGCGCGGCATTCGCCTTCAATACGTGCTGGTAGCAGGCCTGCCGTTCCTGCTTATTCTCTACCTTCTTCCCTCCCCAACCCATCACTTTCCTCAATGACACGCCGATAGAGAAGAGGGTAGGGAAGAAGGTATAATTTTCTACTAACCTTGCAGTGTTCGAGGAGCCGATGGGAATGGGGATTGGAGAGATGCAGGAGACAGATGTGAAAATACGCGAGGGGCTAAGCTTTGACGATGTTCTTCTGGTGCCCGGAGAAAGCGCCGTGCGCCCCGCCGATGTGGATTTAAGAACGGAAATTGCACGCGGTATTTGGCTGAAAGCCCCGGTGCTTAGCTCGCCGATGGATCGGGTTACGGGCGCACGCATGGCCATTGCGATGGCGCGAGAAGGAGGGCTTGGCATTATTCATCGCAACATGAGCCCGGCCGCACAGGCACAAGAAGTGGATAAAGTGAAGCGCTCCGAACATGGAATCATCGTAGACCCCATTAGCCTTCCCCCGAATCGCACTATCCGAGACGCCCTGCAGATCATGGAGCGCTACCATATCTCCGGCGTGCCTATCACCGAGCCGGAAACCGGCAAACTCGTCGGCATCCTTACCAACCGCGATATCCGCTTTGAAACCAACTACGATCGTCCCATCCATGAGGTGATGACCACCGATGCCTCGCGCCCCGGTGGACTGATCACCGCCCCGCTCGGCACCACCCTAGAACAGGCTCAACAGATATTGCAAACGCATCGCATCGAGAAACTGCCCATTGTGGACGAGAATCGTCGCCTTCTTGGGCTGATCACCATTAAAGATATCCAAAAAGTTCGTGAATACCCCAACGCCACGAAGGATGCCCGTGGGCGCCTGCGATGTGGAGCAGCGGTAGGCCCCTTGCGCGACCCGGTGGGGCGAACGACAGTCCTCGTAGAGGCCGGTGTAGATGTGATTGTTATTGACGCAGCCCACGGCCATTCGCTTGATGTCATCAACGCCGTGCGCGCCATTAAACAAAAGTTTCCCGATCTGCCGGTTATTGCCGGCAATGTTGCCACGCGAGAGGGCACCCGCGCCCTCATCGAGGCCGGCGCCGACGCCATACGGGTGGGGCTTGGAGCCGGTAGCATCTGCACCACCCGCATCGTTAGCGGCGTGGGGGTACCTCAATTCACCGCCGTGATGGAGTGTGCCGAAGAGGCCGCCCGCTATGACATACCGGTCATCGCGGATGGCGGCATACGATGGAGCGGCGATGCCACCAAGGCGTTGGCCGCAGGGGCCGCTGCGGTTATGGTGGGCAACATGCTGGCCGGCACCGATGAAGCCCCAGGGGAGGTGATCCTCTATCAAGGTCGCGCCTATAAAGAGTATCGCGGCATGGGCAGCGAAGGGGCCCTACAAGAAGGCTCCAGTGACCGCTATGGCCTTGAGAACGCCTCCCGCTACGTTCCCGAAGGCGTGGAGGGTCGGGTGCCCTACAAAGGCGCGATGAACGATACCATCTATCAACTTCTCGGTGGCATTCGATCCGGGCTTGGATATGTGGGTGCACGAACCATTAAGGAGCTTCACCAGAAAGCGCGATTTGTACGCCAAACGTCCGCCTCGTTGCGTGAAAGCCACGTGCATGATGTTTGGATCACCAAAGAGCCACCCAACTACTCCAGCGAATACGCTTTTAATGAAGGCAGTCGCGACTAACCCAAGCGCAACATTCTAGGGCACATAGTAGCTTAACATAATGCCGTCGCGAATGGGAATGAGGCTGCTGATAAATTGAGGGTCTTGGGTGAGCAACCGTGTGGTTTCATGAATGGCTTTCGTCGCTTCGGATGTGTCTGTCGGATTGAAAATAGCGCCATGCCATAACATGTTATCTAACAATAAAACCCCACCAGGCCGAAGTTTCTCCTTGATTACCGGTATCGAGGCCGGGTAGCCTGTTTTGTTTATGTCGTTGAAGATAAGGTCAAAAGGCCCCGCGGTCGCCCTCAAAGTCTCCACCGCCTCCGCCACGTGAAACTGCACGATATCGGAATAGCCAAGGCGCCCCAAATAGTCCCTTGCCTGTGAGGAAAGGTTCTCATCCCAAACCACGTGGTGAACCACCCCGCCGCCATTTTCGCGAACGGCACGCGCAAACCAAGCGGTTGAGTAGCCATACCCAGAACCTAGTTCAAAGATGCGGGTGGCCTTCATCATACGCGCGATGAGATAAAGAAAATGCCCACCCGCAATGCCGATGATGGGAAAGCCGATCTCGCGGGCACGTGCCTCCATCTCCAGCATAATCTCATGGCGTTTGGGAACGAGGCTCTCTAGGTAGTCCATCATCTGTGGGTGAAAAAGGTCGGGCATTGTATCCTCCGTCTACGAAATTTCTGCAGAGCTTACTTCTCATGCAAGGCCGCTTTTTCCTGCCTCTCCTGTCCCCTACAAAAGGCTAGGTTTTTTGCGTGTCTTTCACCATCTTAAAGCGCTGGTGGGAATGGAAACTTAAGATTTCTCGCCTTCGGCTCGAAATGACAGTTGTGGCATCAGCTCGAAATGACACGTGTTCATCTCGTCTTCGGCTTGAAAGGACGGTCGTATCACCGGCTCTTCAAGTCCCATCCCCTCCCCCTACAGGGAGGGGGCTGACCACCTCAGCGGCCTGTGTCGTCTTCTTAATTGCCTATCTCTCTGGCCGCTGCGTTGCTGTCCGCGAGGACGAAAGGACGGGATAGGGGGCGAACGAGATAAGCCCACTTTGCTAACTGGCTCTAGAACCGAAGCGATTGGCAGTCTCTGCAGCCTCACCCCTCGCCCTCAGGACAGGTGGGAATTGCAATTCAAGATTTCTCGCCTTCGGCTCGAAATGACAGTTGTAGTATCGGCTCGAAACGACAGTTGTATAGCCGGCTCTTTAAGGCCCCCACTCCCCCGCCCCTCCCCCACTTTGGGAGAGGGGAGACCAGTAAGCTTATCGGCAATTTTCTATGATAATCTCCCCTTCGGAAACCAACCATAACCGCCCCCTTTCTCCCGAACCCGGAATCCTGCCCCCTCAAAACCTAGAGTTTAGATGGTAAACTCTAGCTAAGAAAGAAACGATGGGCGAACTTGAACCATGCGGTACGTACGCCGCCTCTTGAATGGGCTGCTTCTTCTATTGCCCGCCGGCCTCGTGCTTGTGGGTGGCCTCTTCGGTGTGCGCCGCTGGACCAACTTTCTCTTGTCCGACCAAAATCTTGCCCGCATTCTCTCAAACCAGGCCACACAGGCACTGGGGCGCACCGTGCGCGTGGAGCGCGTTCACTTCCAGTACAGTCCCTTCCGCCTAACCGCCAATCGGGTGAGCCTCTATCAGGTTTTTGTAGCCGAAAGTCCCCGCACGCCCAGCGTACCTCTGGCAACTGCGGCAAAGGTAAGCCTGTCCTACGATCTCGCCACCCTCCTCTTCGCGCATAACCTCCAAACGCCCTATGTAAAGCAGATTCAACTCACCGACCCTTTCCTGTTTGTAGCTCGTAATCGCTCCGGCCTATGGAACTTTAGCCAACTCCTCAAACCCAAAAAGAAGCCCGGCAGGCCGCTCACCCATCATATCCTCATCGCCAACGGCACCCTACGCTATAGCGATAACGCCCTCCTATCGCCGCGCACGACGCCCGTACACGCCACCCTTACCCATATCAACGGTACTATCGCCCTACTGCCTAACGGCACTTTCGGGCTTGACCTTAACGGCCTAGGTCGCCAGGGCCTCAAGGGTGCCCTTCACTCTACTCTCCTCCTACAACCCAACCAAGTTCTTGCCCTACAGCTGGATGGAAGGGGTCTTCAACTACCCGATATCGCCCAACAGCTTCTACCGAGCCGATTCGGCCAGGTAAGGGAGGGACAGGCCGACCTCCATGCCGATCTGCTTTTAGCGCCCCATCCGCTTACGGCCGCATGGACTATCGGCAAACGCTGGATGCAGATCGAAGGGACTCTGCGTCTTCACAACGCTGTCTTCCTCCCCTCCCATCTCGGCGCTCCTGTTACCGACCTGCAGGCCGACCTCACGCTGCTCCCTACGCTTTGCCAAGGGACCCTGCAGGCTCGTTTTGCCGGCAGCCAGATGGCGCTTTCAGGCCGCGTGGCCAACCTCACCCAACCCTTTCAGAACCTTGTAGCCGATGTACAAGGCAACGGTCAGAATCTCCACTTGGCTCAAGTCTGGTCTCAACTTCGATACCTGCCGTGGTTTCAAACGCTCTCTCCGAAAGTGCGGTCGCTTTTGCCACATCTCAACGCGACTTCGCCCTCCCTTCACTTCGCCCTCATAGGCCCTCTTAACCACCCGGTAGCCCAACTTCAAGGTCTCCTTAACCACGTGAACTACCGAAATATCACCGCCGGCCCGCTGCAGCTCAAAGCTTTTTATGCGGACAATCGGCTTACGGCCGACCTTCATGGCGCGTTTGCACACGGCCAGGTGGCGATTCGTGCGAATGCCATCACCTCACCGAAACTCGCCGTCACCGCTCAAGCCCACATGCAAGGCCTGCAGCTACAAACGCTTGGAAACCTGCTTCATCAACCTATGGAGGGCACCGCCAAAGCCGACGTGGCGTTTCGTGTGCAGAACGGCCAGGAGCCTCAGTTCAACACCCAAGTGGAGGTCAACAACTTCCGCTCCAAAGGGCGCCGCATCGCCCTCACCTATCTTCGCGCACAAGGAACGCCTCAGCAAGTCTTCATCCGAAACTTGCGCCTAGAAGACGATATGGGCATCGCTTTAGCCCGTGGGCTGGTAGATGTCGCCCATCAAAAACTGAACCTCAGGCTGGTGGCCGATGAAGTGGATATCGGTGGACTTTGGCGTGAACTCACCCAAGCCAAAGCGACGAAAGCGCCCCTGTTCATGGAAGAGAATAACAGCTCCGCTCCCTCTTCTGCTGCCCTGTTCGACCTTGCCCAGCTGAAGGGGGTTGGTTACCTAAGAGCGCACATTGGAGGCTCCTTCCATCAGCCGCAAGTAACCGGCGTGCTTAACGCCTTTTCCATTCAAGCCGGCCGTTTGGGGTTCGATAGAATCAGCGCAGGGTTTCAATTAACCCCGAATTCGCTCCAGATCGTAAGAGGGCTTGCGGAGCAGTACCCCGGCGAGCTTACCCTTCGGGGAACCATCAACGGCTTGCAAAGTCATGACCCAGGTGTTGCCTTAGTCGCCGCGGTACGCCATGTGGATGTGAGCGATCTTCTTCAAAAACTAGGGGCTTTGGACACATTGCAGAAAACCGCCATTCGCCCCGACTCCATCGTAGGCAGTCTGGAAAGCTCCGAAATAGATGTGGGCGGCACCCTCCACGATCTGCATCTGCTTCATCCCGTTACGTTCAGCTTACAACACGCCTCGCTCAACGGCGTAGCCCTCTCCAATGCGGAGGCCACCCTCTACTATACATCGCGTCAGGGCCTTCAGCTGCAAAATGCTCAGATTGATGCTGCGAAAGGTCACATTGTGGCTCATGGCACGCTGACACCCGATCATCAACTGCACCTCGATCTCATTGGGGATAGCCTCAGCATTCCCGATTTGGCGGCAATGCTAACCGGCAAACCCTATGCCGACCTAACCGGTACCATCGGCTTCTTTAGCCAAGTACAAGGGCAGCTCAAGGACCTTGAAGCCACCGCGAACCTCAACGGAGCTAATTTAGCCTATCGCGGTGACGCCCTTGGCCAAATGACAAGCCGTTGGGACTATCAGAAAGACCGTATCCAACTCAGCCAACTTACCTTTCTTCCCACCGATTCGACTACCCCTTCTAAACCAAACTCGGAACCTGCCGAAGCGATCACCGTTCACAACGCGACTTATGATCTTAAATCGAAGCAGATTGCGGGCACCATCGAGTGGAATCGGCTTCAGCTAGCACGCTTCCTCGACCTGCTAGGGGCTTCTCCTTTCGCCCAAACAGGTGCCGGTCAGCGCACTCTCACCTATCTTCGCAGCTTCAATCCGCCTCTTCAGGGCAGCTTTTCGGGCACGGCCCAACTCACCGGCACCGCCGACTCCCCCATTGCCGACATCCGTTTCCACTTAGACCAAATCCAGATCGGCACCAACACCATCGCCTCCTTGCAGGGCAGCGGGCGACTTACCAAAGAGGCCCTTGTAATGCCCCTGCCTCAAAGCAACGCCCCGGCTTTAACCCTTAACAGCCCGGAAGCCACCCTCTTCTCCAAGCAGATCAGCGTGGCATTCCACGGCCCCATTCAAGGCGATCTCAGCCTCTATAACTTCGACCTTGGCCGACTCACCGAGTGGCTCCCTACAGTGAACACAAGTCTAACGGCGACTTCGAGCAACGCACTCATCCAAACGCTTTCTCAGTTGAAGGGGAAGGCCGATCTTTTTGTCGTCGCCTCCGGCACCACGAAGGCGCCGGTTCTTGATGTCTCCGCCGATGCGAAAAACGTGCTCTTGCACACCTCGTTCCGCGATTTTCGCATAGACAGTATTGATGTAAGTCACCTCCATATCGCCGAGCCGCGCGCTGTGCTCGACCCCGTAACCGTCTCTATCGCCGTGACGGGGGCTGATAACCAACCTCAACAGTTTGAAACGGAGTTTTTTGGTTCGACCGACTTCTCATGGCAACCTCCTTTCCTGCCCAATACAGCAACACTCGACTTTACAGCCCGCGTGCCTCAACAGAAGATCGATCTCCTCCGCGTCTTTGCTCCTAGCCTCGCGCTCGATACGGATGGTGTCTTCTCCCTATCGGCTCATCTTACCAATACCGTTCAATCGCCCAACGTCAACGGAGCACTCGACATTCAAGCCAATCGCCTTCGCATTGGCTATCTCGACACCACTACCCACAAACCGCACTACCTGCGTACCGGCCTGCGCAACATCGCCGGCTCGCTCATTTTCAACGGAAGTCAAATCCAAGTATCTAACGATTTTCATGCGGAAACCGCTCTTTTCGACCCCAAAACCGGCGCGGTTCTTCCCAACACCGTTCAGCCGGTGAATCTTTTTGGGGCACTGCCCATCACGCAGCAGAGTAATACCGGAATCACGCTGCAAGCCGCCGACATCGCTTTTGACGAATCGCCTATCCCCGGGTTTCACAGCGGCACCGTACGAGGAGAGGCTCGGGTTTTGCTCCAAGTTGCAGGTTCGCTGGCAAGGCCGGAGCTTCAAGGCGATGTCTACATTAGCGATGCGCTTGCCATCCCTCCATCCGATGTAGGAGGTACCGGTGCCGGAGGGTTTGTTATCCCGCTCGTCCATCGCTTCCAGCTCGCCCTCCATCTCGACCGTAACGTGCAGCTATCCGCTTCGGCGCTTAGCGCCCGCGTAAGCGGCACCATTCTGGTTTCTGGGGTACCAAGGCGCGCAGCGAACATGGCAACCATCGAAGGGACAAGCCCTGCCGGCGCCTCCTCGAATCTCGCCGTCCAATTAAACGGAACCCTCGATATCCTCGAAGGACGCCTGAACCTGCCCACGGCACGCTTTACCATCTTGCCGCCTGGGCGCATCACGCTGAGCTATCCTACCCCAGACCCCGAACAACCAAACGTGCCCATCCTTGGCATTGATGTGAACCTGCGCGCCCAAACGAATATGACGCTGGCCGCACCTGGCACCTTTTCCGGAGAAAAACGCTATCGGGTCATCGTGAATGCCCAAGGTCCTATCACCGGCAACGTGTTCGACCCCGTAACCCAACGCTCGCGCTTACGCCTTACCTTCCAGACGGATCCGCCCGACTTCATCGGCGATCAGCAGCTGCTTGAACAGCGGTTTCTTGCCGCACTCGGCGGCCCGGTGCTCTCGCAAAACACCTTTGGGTTAAACCCAACGCAGCTTTTCACGCAACAGCTTACCAGCCTTGTGGCCGGCGCCGTTTTGCCCACCATTTTCGAGCAGCCTGCCCACGCGCTCGGCTTTGAAGAGCTTGCCCTCAATTACGATCCTTTTCAACGGCTTAACCTCGTCATCAGTCGGCACCTTTTCGGCCCCATCTACTTTACCTACACCCGTACCCTCGTCAACGCCCACATTCAAGAGACGTTCAGAGCGAGTTTCCGCTTCAGCCGCCGCTTCCAGTTCACATTCCAGCAAGATGAACAAAACATTAAATCGTTCCTGTTAGAGGGAATAAGTTCCTTCTAGAGCTTTCTGTGATCTCCGTTCCCCCTATCCGTTCTCTAGAAACAGCCCCTACCGCGTTTACAAGCCGGTCAGCAAGCTCCTCTGTGATTTCACCTAGCTAATGCCCATACTCCGATTGACGCGACACAAACAAACAGCCGTTGGTTGGGTCGGGATAGTTTTCCGTCCATCCGTGGAGTTCACAAACTGCCGCCGGCACCAGGTGCTTGGCATGGAGATCGGCAGAAGGACAGTTCTGTGAACCCTCGCGAACGAAATAGTTGCAAATTCTTAACGAGGAGCCTACCCCCATTCGGCAGGAGGAACCGAAAGACCTGTTGAATCTACACTTTGTGAACCGGCATAAGGCCTGCCCCCACAGGTTTATCTGTAACATTGCGCGTTTCTTAACGTCCTACTTCAAAGAAAGTCGTGATACGTCGGTCAAACGCAAACATCGAGCAGGTGTCCGTCGCTCTTCTCTACACCTTCAGAGATAGGTTACCATGTTCTATCAGGCCTGCCTAAGAGGTTCTTCTGCAGCCAACGTCGAAAATGGAGGGTGTACGTTGTCGCCCTCTGAGGCCGCTGCCGCAAGCACATCGGCCGGAGACTCTGTGGTCAGCATGAACGCCCATTCATCGGACGAGGCGGAAAGTCGCCTCGAATTTGACGAGCTTGTCGCCCGATACGAAAAGCGGATATTTAATGTTGTCTACCGCTTCTTGGGAGACTACGAAGAGGCCGCCGATGTCACGCAAGAGACCTTCATCAGCGCCTATAAACACTATGCTAACTTCCGTGGCGACTCAAAGGTGTTCACCTGGCTGTATCAGATAGCACGTAACCTCTGCATCAATCGCCTGCGACGCCGCGAACGCCAACGCCATATCCGAATCGAGTCACTTGAACAGATGAGCGATCCCGACGACGACACCCGCACCACACGCGATATTGCGGATTGGACTCATTCCCCGCAGCAAGTGCTCGAACAAAAAGAGCTGCATCAGAAAATCCTTGCGGCCATCGACTCCTTGCCCATTGAGTATCGAGAGGTCATTATTCTGCGTGAATTTCAACAGCTCTCTTACAACGAAATTGTAGAGGCCACCGGCCTCAGCCTCGAAAACGTGAAAACCCGACTCTCACGGGCGCGCGCCATGCTGCGGCGTAAGTTAGAGCCATACTACCGGTCATAGTCTAATTTGAGGCCCAAACAGGGTAAACTCTGTTGCGACTTATTAATTCTCTTACTCGTACGCGCCTCTTAGCGCGTGCACAAAGGAGTGTCCTACAGCAAAATGAGCCTTCGGCCTATCGGGAAACAATCTGCTTCTCTTGTATTGCTTCTTCTCAGCATGATGCTGATTTTGGCATCGCCTCAGGTGAAAAGTGCTCCGCTTGCTCAAACCCCCGATTCGTCAACGGCTCCGCCACCCGCTGCCCAACAAGCCCCCCGCATCTCCGATATCGAGGTGCGCGGAAACCATAACCTTAATAGCGTTTTCATTATCGGCGCGAGTGGTGCTAAGGTGGGCGACCTCTTTACCCCACAGCTCCAAGCCCAGATGGAACAGAACCTGCTAGATACCGGCTACTTTGGTGTTCTCGACCCCGACCCACGCAACGGCGTGAACGTCTACGCCGAAGAGCCAACCCCCCCTAACGGCACCTGTAAGGTGATCATCTCGGTGGACGAAAACCCCATGATCACCAACATCAGCATCACCGGAACCGGCCCCATCAAACCGGAAGTTGTGGAGGCCCAACTGCAGGGCCTGAAGCCCGGCAACGTATTTAACAGCAAACAGTTTCTTAACGATGCTAATGCCATTATAGACCTCTACCAAAAGCAGCACTACATCGCCTCGTTTAGTCAAGATGTGCCGATTGATGCCTCGGGCGTGCTTCACATCAACATTATCGTCGCCAAAGTGGCCAGCCTCGATTTTGTTGGGCTGCACAAAACGCGCAAGTCCTATATTATGCACGTCATCAAAACGCGCGTCGGCAGTTACTTTAATACGGATACGCTGGCCCAAGACCGTGTAGCCCTCCTCAACACCGGGCTTTTCGACGACGTGCGGCCCTCCGTTACCGTGGTGGGAACCGGGCAGATCGCCATCACCCTCAATTTCACGGAAAAGCGCTCCGGAGAAATCCATGTCGAGGCAGGATACAGCGACACGGAGCGCTTTATTGGAGCTATTGAACTATCCGATAATAACTTTCGTGGGCTAGGCGAACACCTTGCTGTGCGAGGGGAGGTGGGGGGAATCGCCAACCGTACTAGCGTTGAGCTTGACTTCGATGAACCCTACCTCGGTGGGCGCAACACCAACCTCGACGTGCAGCTTTACGACAAAACGGTCTATCGGTTCTCCAGCTCCCTAAGCGCTGCAAGCCCCATTGCACCCATTCCAGGCACGACGGCTTCCATCACAAACAACTACTACACCGAACAACGCGCCGGAGGCATCGTTACCGCTACCCGCCCCTTCGGGCGTTTCTACAGCGCCTCCCTATCGCTTCGTGCGGAAAACGTAACCACCGACCTGCTTAACTTACCCCCGCAAGACTTGAACATCATCCAAAACGGCCCCATCGTGTCCGTCACCGGCTTCATTAGCCACGATACACGTGACCTCTATCTCGACCCCTCTAAAGGCGGTGTGCAACAGATAGGGGTCGAGATCGGCCATGCCAACATCAGCACACCGCGCACCATCTACGGCATCCCCGTTACCGGCACCATTACCGGCAGCGTCAACTTCCTTCGCACCAGCTTCGAGGCACGCCAATACTTTAGCCTTAGCGGCCAACGACCGCTCAACGACCCCACCAAACCGGAAACCGTGCTGGCTCTGCGCGCACTCGTTGGAGCCTCTACCGGCACGCTCCCCTTCTTCGAGCAGTTCTTCATGGGGGGAGCCGATACCCTTCGCGGTTATCGTGACGACCGGTTTTGGGGCAAGTACGAGTTCCTTACCTCCATCGAACTGCGGCAGCCTCTCGCTCCGAAGTTCACCGGCGTTCTCTTTGTGGATATCGGCGATGCCTGGGGCGGCCCCTACAGTAACGTAAATATCAACGGTTTTTCACAGCGGGGTTTCCATCCCTACATCGGAGTAGGACCGGGGCTGCGTATTGTCACCCCGTTGGGGCTTATCCGTCTCGACTACGGCATAGGAAGTGAGGGCGGCCGCATCCACTTCAGCTTCGGTTCTACCTTCTAAACCAAACAGGGGAGCATAGCGCCGGCGATTCCGTAATAGTAATTGATGCACTAAAAACCAACGAGTACGAAGAACCTTCCGATTTCAGTTATAATGTAAGATATTCCTACTTACCTGGAATTTGAAGCAAGAAAGAACATCTGTTGCACGTATGAACGTGTTTTAACAGAAAAATCCATCCTTTCTGATGAGGAGAAAACACTATGCGATCAAATGATAGCCGACCCATGTTGTACTGGATTGTGCTGGCCGCGATTGTCTGGGGTATCGTGGCCTCCCTTTCCCATGCCTTCGCCGATGCCAAAAGCGCCCCCGTCGACATACGCTTCGCCTCTGTGGATATGAACCGCATCCAAACGGAGTATAAGTTGGTACAGCAGTACCGTGACCAGATGCAGGCAGAAACAAACCAGCAACAACAGCTGCTGCAGGTGATGACGGACAACCCCTTTCTCTCCGAACAAGACCAAAAAACCCTAGCTACGCTCCTGCAAAAAGCCAATACGCCGGCAGGGCTTACCCCCGCCGAAAAGCAGCAGGAACAACAGCTTCTGGATCAGAGCAAAAAGGCCAACGACGACTACCAGCGCCTATCGCAATCCCAAAATTTAAGCCCCCAAGATAAACAGACGCTCGATAACTATCTTAACCTTGAAAAGGCAACCGAAGCGCGAATTAACCTGCTGAAGCAGCAGTTCCAGCAGGATATGCAGAATAAGCTCGATGCCGCTATGGCTCAACTTACCAAGAACATTCGCGATGCCATCGCGACCGTCGCCAAAGATAAGGGCTATGCGCTCGTGCTCGATAACTCCGTGGCGCCCTACGCACAGGCCGACTGCACCGACGACGTGCTGAAAATTCTGAATAAGTAACGCCTCTTCTCACACAATGGGCGACGTGGAGGTGTTGCTGTAGGTGGTTTGTACTAAAAAGAAGCTGGCTCTCGCTACAGCTTGCTTGTTTCTTTGCTTTTTGGGAGAAGGCTGCGCTCCAAAACCCCCCTCTGCGAAACTCTGTTTCGTGAGGATGCAAGCCCTTCTCCCTTATAGCCTCCCGCTTTTTGCAACCGCATTACCCGCAACCTCCTCGGCTACAGCAACGCCTGCCGTTGCACCGATGGCCTTTTCTGCCCCTCCCCCCCCCTTCGTCTTCCCCCCTCCTATAGGCGCCACGCTGGCGGCCGCGCGGCGCCAGCAGCTTAACGCCGATGCTGCGCGCTATCTGCAGCGCTTTACCGAGTCCCTTCAAGATGCCGCACAGCTCGACTTCGACCGCTATAAGAAGGAACAACAAACCGCAGCCCAACAGCAGCTCCAGAAGGCCTCCGATAGCATTCGCGCCCAGGTCATGAACTCGCTGCAAAGCCAACTCGCCCAACTGAACCGACAGGAGACGCTTCTTCAGTTTCGCGAAATAGCCGCGCAAACCCAGGTGCGGGCTACCTCCGGCGTCTTTGCAAATAGTCAAGCCCACCTCGATGCCCTCTCACAACAACGCCTTATTGCCCAACAGCTCGCCCAAGTCGAATCGGCTCGTAAACAGCTTTTCGCACAAGCCGATCAACAGATCGCCCAAGCTATTTCCCAAACACGTCAACAGATCGAGGCCGATCTGCAAAACCGTCTGCAAGCCTATCGTAAACAGCAAGATGCAGAAATAGCGCGTCAGGCTGCTCAGGCGGCAGAAAATCAACAGGCCCTCCTTCAAGAGGTCAACCTCGCACTTCCCCCCATTCCGTCCATCCCCCCACCAAGCGTCTCGCTGCCGGTGATGCTGCCCTCACCATCTCGCACAGCCCTTCCAACGGCACAGCAAGCCGTCCAAAAGGCAACGGCCAATGCCGCCATGCAGGCCTCTCAGATGGGGGCTGAGTTTGCTCAAATTCGTCTCCAAGCGCTCCGCCAAGAGGTGCGCGCCATTTTGCAACAGCGGGGTTGGCACCTTGTGCCACAAGGCACACCCGGCGCCTTCGATGCTACCGACTTTGTAAAAACGCAACTCCAACAGGAAAGAGGGCGTAGCCTACCATGAGCTGTGTTCTATCGCTTTCACTGCGACAAATTGCCGAGCTGCTGAACGGCTCTCTGCAAAACGCGCCGGAGGATGTTTTCATTACCGGCGTTGCCGACATTGAAGATGCCGAACCTGGGGACCTGGTCTTCGCCGAAAATGCCACCTTTCTTCGCAAGGCCCTTCGCTCTCCGGCCACGGCCGTTCTCACAACCCCTGCACTGGCGGCACAGATTGCCGATTCCAAGCCCCTTATTCTGGTCGAAAATCCACGGTTGGGATTTCTCAAAATTCTCGAATCCTTTGCTACCCCCCCGCCGTTTGAAACCGGCATCCATCCCACGGCCATTCTCGGCGAAGGAGTGGTTCTTGGGAAAGAGGTGTCCATCGGACCCTATACCACAATTGGGCCACGAACGCACATCGGAGAGAGAGTGCGCATTGGGGCCGGAGTTAAAATAGGGGCCGACTGCTTCATCGGTGACGACTGTCTTATCTACCCCAATGTGGTGCTCTATCCCAATGTTAAAATAGGGCACCGCTGCATTCTGCATGCCGGTTGCGTGCTCGGCTCCGACGGCTTTGGCTATGTGCCTACACCAACAGGCCTCAGTAAAATGCCCCACCTGGGCATCGTGGAGGTGGGCAACGACGTGGAGATCGGAGCGAACACCTGCATCGATCGGGCGCGAACAACGGCTACACGCATTGGGGACGGCACAAAAATTGACAATCTTGTGCATGTAGGGCATAATGTTCAGATAGGGCGTTCCTGCCTTATCGTAGCCCAAGTGGGCATTGCCGGCAGTGTAAAGATAGGCGACGGCGTTATTCTGGCAGGGCAGGCCGGCATTGCCGACCACCTTACCATTGGCTCGAAAGCTCGAGTGGGTGCGCAGGCCGGCGTCATCGGAGATGTGGCCGAAGGGGAGACCGTGTCGGGCTATCCGGCGCGTTCTCATTGGACCAAAATGCGCGAGTACGCCGCCATCGCCGAGCTGCCCAACACCTTAAAGCGCCTGCGCAGTCTAGAACAAAAAATCGCCGAGCTAGAAGCGAAATTGAATGACAGCTGATACTCTTTCCCAACATACCTTGGCCGATGCCCTCTCTGTGCGCGGAACAGGCATTCACACAGGCGCCACCGCCACGGTGCGTTTGCGGCCTGCTCCCACCAACTTCGGGCGCGTCTTTTGGATAAAAGGGCAAAGCGTTCCCGCAACGGCCGAGTACGTGGTAGATACCCAACGCTGTACCACGCTTGGTAACGCCCAAGTTCGTATCAGCACGGTGGAGCATCTGCTCTCGGCCCTGTTCGCATTAGAAGTAGACAACGTCATGATCGAGGTCGAAGGCCCTGAACTCCCCATCCTCGATGGTAGCGCACAGCCTTGGGTAGAGGCCGTTATGGAGGCCGGCATTGTTCCCCAGTCAGAGCCGGCGCCAATCTTTAATCTCTACACGTCGCTGAGGGTAACTATGGGGAAAAGCGTGGCCGAGTGCTCCCCGGCCCCAAATCTTCGCCTATACGTGGAGTTTGTTTCGGAGGATTGGCCGGAGGGTACGGCCAGCGCCGAACTGCCGTTGGGTTGCGGGCATGTCGCCCTCTACAAAGAGCGCGTGGCCCCGGCTCGTACTTTCGCCTTCCGCAAAGAGGTCGAGGCGCTGTTGGCAGCGGGGCTTGCTCGGGGGGGTACCCTTGAAAATGCCCTCCTGATTGACCCACCCCATTGCTTCTCCTCCCCCTTGCGGGTAGAGTATGAGTGGGTCGCTCATAAACTGCTCGATCTTATTGGGGATCTCGCCCTTGTCGGCGCCCGGTTCAACGCACACATAGCGGTGCACCGCCCAGGGCATACTATCAACACAAAATTGGCGCAAGCGATCTATCGAACCATTCAAGCGCCTTACGAAGGAGATATAACTGCATGAATCATGTGCTGGACATAGAAGCGATACGTCAGTTGCTCCCGCACAGATACCCTATGCTTTTGGTGGACAAAATCATCGAGTGGCAACCCGGTGAACGAGTCGTAGGGTTAAAGAACGTCACTATCAACGAGTCCTTCTTTAATGGGCACTTCCCCGAAAAGGCGGTGATGCCCGGGGTTCTCATCCTCGAATCGATGGCGCAAGTGGCCTGTCTCATTATGCTGCTTGCCCCCGAACATCGCCATAAGCTGCCCTACCTCGGCGGTATTGACCGCTGCCGACTTCGACGCCCCGTCGTTCCTGGTGATACGTTAATCATCGAAGCGACGTTATTAAGAGTACATGGGGATGCGGGCAAAGTGCAGATGATTGCCCGCGTGGACGGGCAGGAAGTGGCTAGCTGTGAAATGCTCTTTAAGCTCGTGGAAAATAAATCCACCCCGGTCACAGTGGAGGCAGGAGATAACAACAGTGTCTAAGCGGTGGCATCCTACAGCCATCATTGACCCCCGGGCCGAAATAGAACCCGATGTGGAGATCGGGCCTTACTGCATCATCGGTAAGAACTGCTTCATCGGTGCCGGAACGGTGCTGCATGGCCACGTGCAGATATTTGAAAACACCCGCATTGGCCGAAACTGCCAAATCTACAGCGGCGCCATGCTGGGTGGCCCTCCGCAAGACTATAAGTTCAAAGGGGAGGTAAGCTATCTCGAAATCGGCGATAACAACATCGTGCGTGAGTACGTTACCATTCATCGCGCCACCGGAGAAGGCGAGTATACCCGCATCGGTAATAACAATATGATCATGGCCTATGCCCACATAGGACACAACTGTATCATCGGCAACCACGTTACCATCTCCTCTTATGTGGGCATCAGCGGCCACGTCACGGTGGAAGACTATGCCAACTTCGGCGGCATCTGCGGGGTTCACCAGAACTGTACCATCGGCACTCTTGTTATGATCGGTGGTATGTCCGGTGTTACCCAAGATATACCCCCCTACATGCTGGCCACCGGGCGTCCGGCGCGCGTCTACGACATCAACATCCGCGGGCTACGACGTGCCAACGTGCCCGCTAAGATTCGCAGCGACCTGCGGCAGGCCTATAAACTGCTCTATCGCTCTAACCTCAACGTCTCCCAGGCTTTGGAAGCGATTGAAGAGGAGATTGACCCCAGCCCCGAACTGAACCATCTCATCGCTTTCATTCAAAGAACCCGTGAAGGGTTCAACGGACGCGCCAATAACCCTCCGCCGCTTTAGCTTAAGCGGCTTTGATCGAGCGGAAATTGCATTCTATGGAGATCGCCATCTTAACCGGGGAGCCATCCGGTGATCTGGCCGGCGCAAGTCTGGCACGGGCTCTTCGAGAGTTAGACCCCGAAGTAAAACTTTGGGGGCTTGGCTCTCGCGCCATGGCAGAGGCCGGTGTGGAGCTTTTGAGCGATAGCGCTTCGTGGAGCGCTATTGGAATGGTGGCCGCACTGCCCAAAATTCCGCTGCTGGCGCTTAAAATTGCCCCGTGCCTACGCCATACCCTTGCCCAGCGTCGCCCCGACCTCGTTGTCTTCATTGACTTTGGGGCTTTTAACGTGCGCATTGCGCGTTATTGTAAGCAGATCGGCATCAAAACCCTCTACTACATTCCCCCCGGATGCTGGCGACGTACCACCACCCTACGCGAAGACCTGGCCCATATCGTGCACGGCATTGCCCTGCCCTTTCCCTGGGGCCAGGAACGTTACCGTCACGGAACAGCTCGTGTTTTCTATGTAGGCCATCCCTTGCTCGACCGTGTAGCCCCCCGTACGACGCGCGATGCGTTTGCCAAATCTCTTGGTCTAGACCCCCATGCCCCTCTCATCGGTCTGCTGCCGGGCAGCCGTCTGCACGAGGTAAATAACCTCTTGCCCACCCTCCTCGAAAGCATCCCTTACATCGCTCGTGAGGTGCCCAAAGCGCAGTTCGCCGTGGCCGTAGCCCCCACCCTTGCGCTGGAATCTGTGCAGACCCTCATCGGCAGGCATCCCATCGAGCGTGATCGGCTTGCAGAACGAAGGCCTGATAACGTTCAAGAATGGGCGCATCGCTCGAAAAGTCTACCAAAAACGCTGCCGCAACCGGCTCTCGCTACCCAAGGTGGAGCGCTGCTCGGCTCACCGAAACTATCTCAAAAAGAGTGGCGCCCCCAGGTGGCCATGCCACCCTCACCCCCCCTTGTGCTAACCCAAGGGGCTACTTACGATCTCATGGCGCACTCTGACCTGTTGCTTGTGTGCTCTGGAACGGCAACCTTAGAGGCCGCCGTTTTGCAAACCCCCATGATCGTGCTCTACAAAGTTTCGAAGTGGATGGAGCTAGAGTATCGCCTACGACGTATGGATAAAAAGGTGCAGGAAATAAAATATATCGGCCTGCCGAACATACTGGCCGATCGGCCCATCGTTCCTGAACTGATACAGTGGCAGGCAACGCCCCAAGCCATTGCGGAGCGTGCCGTGCACCTACTAACCGATCTTTGTGCTCGAAAGCAGATGCGACAAGCCCTTTTGGAAGTGCGAAATCTTTTAGGTGAGCCTGGAGCGAGCGCCAGAACGGCGCGAATCGCCTTGGCCCTCGCTTGCGACAAAAACGATGCCCTCCCAAGCGAGAGCACGGAGGAAGGCCCTCATGCGTAAAGAAGATACGCAGCGTCGCCTTCTTGCCTACCTGAAGCCCCACCGCTGGATTTTGGCTGTCGGTCTCTTCTGCGCTGCGCTCACCTCCGCCATCGATGCCAGCCTGGCCAAGTTCATCAAAAGCGTAGTCGACTCCATGCTCGATGGCCGTGTAGGGCACCTCAATTTCATGTGTGCTGCCGTCGTTGTGGTTTTCATCATCAAGGGCATTTTCTCCTTCGGGCAAAACTACTTCCTCTCGCTCACGGCCAATAGCGTGGTCTCTCGCTTAAGAGAGGAGATATTTGCCCATCTGCATACCCTATCCCTTTCGTTTTTCAATCGTCGCCGCACCGGAGCCATCATGTCGGTGCTTACCAACGATGTGCAGGCCATCCAAAATGCGGCCATGAGCTTGCGCCAAATGATCTCCGACCCGCTCACCATTCTGGTGAGTCTGGCACTGCTCTTCTACATGAACTGGCGGCTTAGCCTCATCGCCATCTTCTTTCTCCCTTTCATGGCTCTCACCATTTCGCGCATCGGCAAGCGCATTCGCAAAATCTCCCACACCGTGCAGAGCATGTTGGCCGAGGTCACCAGCATCATCGAGGAGACGGTCGCCGGCGTAAGAGTGGTCAAAACCTTTGCCGCCGAGCATCATGAAATCTCGCGTTTCCGCACGGAGAACCAGCAGACGCTAAAGGCGGTTATGCGCGGAGTGCGCCGTAGCGCTCAGCTACGCCCTCTCATCGAGTTCATTGGGGCCTTCGGCATCGCCCTCGTGATGTATGTGGGAGGCAACATGGTGGCCCACACCGTGCATACACAGCACGTCATGGTGGAACAGTTTAACCGTCTCCATCCGGGAATGCCGGTGCCGGATGCCGTGCGCAACTATGTAGAGCCAGGGGGACTTACCGCCGGAGCCTTGATTGCCTTTCTGTTCCTGCTTGACAACGTGGCCCGTGCGGTGGGCAGCCTCGGCAGTTTCGTCTCCATGCGCTCTCAGGCGCTCGCGGCTGCCTCCCGCATCTTCGACGAGGTTCTCGATGTCGAGCCGGAGGTGAAAGAGCTGCCGAACGCCGTTGAACTGCCCCCCATAGAAGGCCATATTCGGTTTGAAAACGTCTCCTTCCGCTATAGCCCCGATTCGCCGTTGGTGCTGCGCAATATTGACTTCGAGGTGCGCCCCGGCGAGGTGGTCGCCATTGTAGGGCGTAGCGGCGCCGGCAAATCTACCCTCGTAGACCTTATCCCCCGCTTCTACGATCCCACATCAGGCCGTGTACTCATTGATGGCATTGATGTGCGCACCGTGAAGCTTCAATCGCTGCGCCGACAGATCGGGGTGGTTCCTCAGGAGACGTGGCTCTTTGCCGGAACCTTACGCGACAACATCGCCTACGGACGCCGCGATGCCACGGATGAGGAGATCATGGAGGCGGCGCGCGCGGCCAATGCCTCCTTCATCGAAGGCATGGAACACGGCCTCGATACCATTGTGGGCGATCGCGGTATTCGCCTTTCGGGTGGCGAAAAGCAGCGGATCGCCATTGCCCGCGCCATCCTTATGAATCCACGCATTCTTATCCTCGACGAGGCCACCTCATCGCTCGATGCCTCCTCCGAAGCTTTAGTCCAAGAAGCTCTCGAACATCTCATGCGAGGTCGCACCACCCTTGTTATCGCCCATCGCCTCTCAACCATTATTAATGCCGATCGCATTCTCGCCATGCAAGACGGCTGCATCGTGGAGATGGGTTCGCACCAGGAGCTTATGGACGCCGGCGGCTACTATGCACGCCTCTACGAAACCCAACTTAAAGGCTTTGAATAGCCCGTTTTAAGCGGCCCCTATGGAAACCCTTACGCAGCCAAGCCCAGAGGCCTCCACCCAACAGTCGGCCCGACGCGAGAAGATGCAGGAGTTCAAATACCGCATTCTCTCGTGGCTAATATGGCTGCTTGCCCGCGCCATCTACAAGACCCTGCGCATGCAAACGGAAAACATGGAGGGCCTCATTCCCTCCCCAAACAAAGGGGCTATTTTGGTGACATGGCACGGTCGCACCTTCATCGCGGCCAATATCCTTCGCAACCGCGGCTATTGGGCGCTCATCTCCCTATCCCGCGATGGCGAACTGCAGAACCGGATATTTCGACGCTTCGGCTTTCAAACCGTGCGTGGCTCTACCGGACGTGGTGGCGTGCGCGGCGCTCTTGAAATGGCACGCAAAGTGCAGAAAGGGGAGGTGCTGGCCTTCACGCCCGATGGCCCTCGCGGCCCTACCCACAAGGTGCAGCCGGGCGTTATCCTCATGGCGGAGAAATCCGGCGCGCCCATCGTGCCGGTGGGCATTAGCGCTTCCAAACGCATCCTTATTCGCAGTTGGGACTCCTACATGATTCCTCTCCCATTCGCCCGCGCCTTTTTCCTCGTTGGTGAGCCGATCTACGTACCGCCCAACCTCGATGAAAACGGTCGTCTCGCTTACGCGGCTCAATTAGAGCGCGCCCTTAATCGCATGGAGCGCGAAGCGGAACGCCGCGCCGGACACCCCCATTACCCACCGGAGTGGGCAACCGAAGAGCGCTGAGCCTTTCTAAGCATCACGTTGCAGGTACAGACTTCGCACGAAATTCCCTCCCAATTGCCTACTTTTCAGGATGAGTTTCTCCAATCAGAACATGTCCTATTGCAGGTTTTACCGTTCATTGCGTCCCTACCGCTGCAAGGTATCCTTCAGAACCGTCTGGGTGGCCTCATCCTTATACTGTTTCAATTGCAATATGCGATAAAACGACTTGACCGCCCTGGTTTCTAAGAGGTTAGCGTCGGAGTTGAGAACCTATTCCTAGCGCTAAGGTAAAAACCAACGACTTTTAGGCAGGGGGTTGTTTGCTAGCCATGTATCGTGCTACTATCTATCATACCGAATAGGGAGGGAAGTGCTATGAAGGCATATACACGAATTCTCTCTAAACTTACGTGTCGCCTCGTTCTGCTCTGTTGCATTATGGGTGCCATCAGCCTCCATGAAAAGGCCGGTGCTGAAATCATGAAGGAGATTCATTTTCATGTTGACTTCGCTAAGCCGAACTCGAATGGCTCCGACACCCTTTGCCTACACGCGCTCTTCATCGGAACGGGAAAGAGTCGTCTACGCTTTCAAGAAAGTGTTGGTATTCACGTTGCCTACTATAACGCATTTGGAATGCTGATAACCCAGTACTCCAAAATTTTCGCCGTTTCCGAATCAGAGGCCGAAGGCATCATCCCAACATCACCTTTTACCATTTGGGTACGTCAACAAGGCGGCTTCCGAAACGGGATTCTTCAGAATGCCCCTAACGATGCCGCTTACGCGGTGTATCGCTATGTTTGCAGTTGCAGTTTCATGCAACAGGGAACGGCGGCGCCCCAATTCCAAAAAAGCCTGATCTCTCCATGGTCGCCCAAAATCTTTCTTCCGCAAAAACCGCCCTTTGCAGAGGAGAGGGAGTCTTTGGCGGCTGTACTATCGGTCTGTCTTTTAGGATAATGGGCAACCGTTTCCCGTAAAATTGCTTATTGACATCGGGGAACAACTTTGATACAATGGAATCGGAGTTGTGAATACGAATTCTCATTCGGGAGATGCAACGATGCCTAAACCTCAACAACCTAGAATGCGAGGCCTTCTCGTCCTCAGCGCGGCGCTGGCCCTCCTGCTCTTCGCAGCCACCACCAATGCCGCCATCGTTCAGTGGGTGGGCAACACCGCCCTCTATCTTACCGGTGTTCCCGGCGGTCTCCCCACACAAGGCGCCTTCGTGGAGCCTGTACAAACCGTGACCGTCGTTACGCAAACCTACCCCATCGCCTTCGGTCAAAGCGTCTATGCCGAGGTTACAACCGATAACTTCGCCCACGTTACGGCCTATCCATTCTCCTTTGACTACAACGATAGCAGCAATACCCACTGGTTCCTCGTGCTACCTCAGTTCCCACCCAATACCAATGTGCAGTTCTATATTAAGGCCGTGGGAACCGATGGCTCTGTGGCCTACGACAACAACAACTTCCAAAACTTCGGCTTCTATGTGCGCCACATGCCGCCTCCCCTGTCCTCTCCCATTTTAGAGTGGTTCGATACACCCTATAGCACCATTCTGCAACGTCTACCGGAGGTCGTAAACGCCGGCTACGGCGCCCTGTGGCTGCCACCTGGCGAAAAGGCTGGTGGCGGCGGACTTTCGGTCGGCTATAACCCCTTCGACCGTTTCGACTTTGGCGATCGCTTCCAGTCTGGCTCGCTTGATACAAATTACGGAACCGCGCAAGACCTTTTTCAACTCATTCAGTTAGCCCATCGCCTTGGCCTGAGTGTCTACGAAGATACCGTGCTCAACCATAACGATAATCGTGCCTCGACGCCCATTAACCAGTACCCCGATATGATCCCCGAAGACTTCCATATCTTCTCCTCATCGAATACCAACAATAACGGGGTAGATTTCAACAACACGCCGCCGTTCGCCCACCAAACCCTCGATTTCGACCTTCTCGGCATGGCCGACATCGCACAAGAGGATGGCAACGATGCGGAAACCGGCCCCTTTAATCTGCCTTCCTACGCCACCTTCAACGCCTATGGGAAACCGACCTTCGTCCGTCAACCGCTTAATGCCTTCCTTTATCCCAATCGGCAACCGGTAGCGGAAGATGTGCGACAGTACCTGAAGCGATGGGGTTGGTGGCTTACAACCTTCTTCGGTTTCGACGGCTTTCGCCTCGATGCCGTTCGCTACATTCCTCCGGCCTTCTTCCAACCCATCTCTAACTACCAACCCGGCCCCATCGTCTCCGGCCAAGGCTGGCTCTCCTATCTGTATGGGCTTAACCCCAATCTCTACGTCTTCGGCGAGGATTTCCCAAACGTCAACCCCAACTACGAGCTACGGGAGTACGGCAAGGTGGGAATGAACCTGCTGGACTTTCCGCTTAAAGATAATCTCGATAGCGTGTTTAACTCCAGCGGTTTAGGCAACATAGGTGCCACTTTGGGCAACACGCTCGGCACCGACGGCGCCACCGGCCTCGCTTTTTCTTTCGGGGGATTGGAGCCGAGCCTCGGAGTGAGCTTCGTGCAAAGCGCCGACCAAGGCCCCCCGGCAGCAAGCAACCAAGCCTACACGTTCACGCTCACCGGGCCGGAACGCCCCGTCGTTTACTATGACGGCAACAACCAAAAGCCCAACGACTACACCGACTTCCCTCGCGCCGGTCGCTTCGATGCCGTAGGAACCGGCGACAACCTTCTCCTCACCCTCCTCGATGCGCATAACCGCTATGCTCGTGGCAACATGGTGATACGCTACAGCAGTTCCAACCTGCTTATCTACGAGCGCCAGACGAACGGGCAATCGCTACTGCTTACGGGAATCAACATCCGTGACGACGGTGTCGCCCTCACACAAACGGTGCAGACCGCCTTTCCTGTTGGGGCCACACTCACCGATCTCACTGGCCAAGAGCCGCCGGTAACCGTTCAGTCCAACGGCAGCGTCACCATCACCGTCCCGGCAAACGGTACTACGGGCTATGCGAACGGTACCGGCTATGTGCTCTACGTTCAACAGGCCCCACAACCTCTGCCAAACACACCCCCCATTCAACTGCTGGACGCTGAAACCTCGCCCGAACAGACCATCAGCTTCCAAACGCATCTCGACCCCGCGGGGCAGTATGCGCAAGGGCAGAATCTCACCTACTCCTTTGCCACCGTCACCACCGACCTGATGGACGTGCAGGTTACCACCGATACAACGGGCAACTCTGCCGTGCTCAAGCTAGATAACGGCCTGCCGGTTGCCGGCCAGCAGCCGCTTTCCAACACGCCGGAGGGACTGGCAGACGGTTATGTGCCCATGACCAAACTGCAAAATGGGCAGTTCGTTCTGCGTGGGATCGATCTTACTCTTCTGCCCAACGGTCTGCATGTGATCCGAGTTCGAGTTTTCGCCAACACCGGAAATCGGCCAGGTGTCTTCAACCAGTTTACGGCCTTTTTCGTGCTCAACAGACCTATCTTCGGCCCTCCGCCAACCGGCAATCTCTCGAACTATCCGCCGGCTCTGGTCTATCAAACTCAAACGCCCTCCTCGAACTCCAATCGGCTTGATGGCCTTTTCGCCACGAACGACGATCACAACCTCTACATCGGTTTGGCGGGGAGTGTAGACCCTTCAGAAAACTTCACCAATGGGGTGGCGCTCTATCTCGATACTCACTCTGGGCTAGGGGTCAACGATCTTTCCACCCTTCACGATGACACCGGCCCTGCCGGTCGTCTGCTCTCCAACGCCCCCATAACGCTGCCTCCCGGCTTCAAGGCGACCTTTGGCGTGGGAGTGTTACGCCTCAACACCCTCTTCTCTTCGCCGGAGGCGCCTTTTGCCAGTCAGCCCACACGCCCCACACCGGTAGGCGCCGCAGCCGGCCTCTACTATATTGACGTGTTCCATGCGAACCAGCTCGTTCCCATGCCGTCCGAGATCGCATGGCAGCCGCGCCCTGGGCCCTTCTCTAATCCGGTGACAGGCCTCGAAGTCGCCATTCCACTTACCGTGCTCTTTCCGAAAGGGATGACAACCACAACCACCATCGGGATGGTCGCGTGCCTGCGAACGACCGGCGAATCGGGCACCATCTTCCTCTCCACCGACGCTCGTCGGGGCACTTTGGGCAGTCGGCCTACGCCGGTTCCCTATTTAACCAATCAGTTTCTTCCGCCGCTGCCGGGCAACAACGTTCCCGACCCCGGCACGTCGAGCGTCACCCTTCAAAACGCAGTTACCTACACGTTCCAATTCGCCCAAACGGTGGCCCCTTCCAGCTACACCCTCTCGCTATCCACGCCCACCTTCGATGCCAACCGCAAGCTCTACATCCAAAACGGCACGCTTAAGGCGCTAACCAACCTCAACGGGCCTGTCCATCTGCTGGTTAAGCTGCCTCAGGGCGTTCAACTTCAAAACGCGACGGGCTATAGCATGCTCCAACTCGGCGTGCCCACCTTGCTGATCTCCAGCAGTGGCGTTTCGCAGGGCACAACACTTTCGTTCGTGCTGCGCTACCGCGCCTCGCAACCCGCAACCCCACAGATCACCGTAAAAAGCGGTCAAGGCGCTCTCTAAGGCTTCTCCTACCTAGCACAAACCCTAACTTAAGGAGGCATCTGACCGATGCCTCCTCTTTTTTCTCCACGCGGATCAAGAGAATTTGCTATGCTCAGCTCAGATACCGCACAAGTACCTGCTACGGGTCTCTTCTTTGATGCGGCAAGCCCACTTCAAAAACGCACCGGGCTGAGCGGTAAAGGCGTGTCAAATGGAAAAACCAACAGGGCGCTCACCATAGAGCGGTTGATACCGCCAAAATCGCGGGTCACCTCTCGGGTGTGACGCCGTGCCTCTGCAAGCGCCTTGCCCGAATAGGTACCATCCCCTGGGTCGAAGGCCACCCCCCATCGCTTTAGGGCCAACGCCACGGCCTCCCTCACCGGAAATCGCAGCTGCTCCAGCCCTCGCACACCCGTGGGGATCACGTAGCAGGCCGGGTCGCGCTCCAACTTCACCAATAAAGCACGGTTCTCTTCCCCTCCGATCAGCCCCAGCGCAAGGGCGCCGGCAGCGCGTAAACGGTAGTTCCCATCATGAACTGCACGTATGGCCATATCCTCAATTTGCGCGCGCTGATCGGCCGACAAACCGGTTACCATAGGCGTAAAGGGCAGAGCCTCCCCAAAAGGGTTTGCCTGTGTGTTCGATTCCGGTTGATAAGCGAGCGCCGCCAAACCGATAAGCGCCCGCGCCCGCAGGTAGACATCCCCACTCTGCTCCATCGCCATAAGTACCGGCAGAAGTTCCGGCCGTGGGTTCATCGCCAAAAGATCGGCAGCCACATAGCTGTAGGCCGGCAAGCCGGTTAGGCGTGCTGGGGCTTGCAATATCCCCAATGCCACGCGCTCTATGCTGACGCCCTGTTGCTCTAAGTAGTCCAACACCTCGTTGTTCACCCGAGGGTTTTCGGAAGAGGGCTGAAACAGTAAAGAAAGCCCAAAAACAATGGCCTCCTTCGTCAAGTGGGCAGCGCGGGCGGCCTCAAAGGCATCGCGGCGCACCCTCCAGTCCGTCTCCTCCAAAATCGTGTCGCCTCCACGCCCCAATCGTTCCGCCTGATAGGCCGACGCCAACACCGGAAAAGCCCGCTCCGGACGCCCCAACTGCAAGAAGCTCTCGCCCACGGCCAGCTTCAGGTCGGGGTTGCAGGTGATGGCGCGAAAGGAGAAATCTCTTGTCGCCAGTTCGACTACATGGCTCCAGTCCTGGGCGGCATAGCTGGCCTGTATCTCTGCTAACCATTGGCCTACTTGCTTATTCCTCTTGTCAAGCAAATCCTTTTTATCGCAGCGGGCCCATCCCATCCAAAACAGATGCGCGCGGCCCCAAACCGGCTCCCAAGAAATCCCCGTTGCGGCGAGCGCATAGAGGGTATCACGAGATAGAGGCTCCCCATGCCACTCCATCGCCTCGGCTGCGCGAGCTATCTCCTGATGAAAAAGCGACTCAACAACATCCTTCGCCCACCCACAACGCGAAGCCCCTAAAAACAAGCCCATCAAGCCAAACAACCAACAAATCGAGCAAATGGCAGGCTTTCCCCATCGTTTCCGCAGCATAGAATTTTCCTTTTTCCCTTCTCCGACACATGCTTAAAATGGAGTGGTGAATGCATTCTACCTCATAGCGCTTTTTCTTTTCTGAAACGTTCCCTCACTCACCGATGTGACCCCTTCCAACGTCCACCGGTTGTATCAAATTCAGAAACGAAGCAGGAGTTTTTAACGTCCATGCAGAAAGAGACTTCAAATTGAGCCGGAGGAGAAACCTAGATTGAGCGACCAACTAGATGACGAGCCAGAATGGTTGAAATTTGGGGTTGCTGCCTCTCTGTCCAAACAGTACACCCGCGACCAGCGTGCCTTTCTAGACCTGCTCGCCTCCATGCTCACACAGGTGCTGCCGCAAGAGACCGAGGTGAAATACAAGGGAGGGCTGTTTTCCGTACGCAAAAGCGTTCACCAAATTCGTGTTCAACTGGGCGAATGGAGTTACACGCTGGAAGACCCCGGTCGAGGAAATCTTCGAGCCACACGTACCCGTATCGTAAGAGGCATCGCCTTAAAAACCGAGGAGATTCCGGTGGAAGAGTGGGTAACGGCGCTCGATCAAGAGATCGGCGAGCGCGCCCGCAAAAGCGCGGCAGCGCGCAACGCCCTTGCCAAATTTATTGGTCTATCCTAACCGCCAGGAACCAAAACAATGCGCTTCTTTAGCCTTGGACAACCAGACGATCCGAACGCTGCCCAGCGTCAACAAGAGAGCCTTAGGAGTCTCGCAGGCGGTGGGCTGCCGCTCAACGCCGTTGAGCGGTTGCGTGAACAGGCTACTACTATCGCGAATGCCCACAGAGGTTACTCTTCCACGCTATCCATCAACGAGCAGCTGCTGCTGCGAGACATCGGTGTGGAGGTTCTTGGACAGGTCATGGGCAGCTCCATCTACCAGATCGGGTTTCAGTATCTGCCCTCCTGGTCGGGCAGCTCCATGGAGCTTACCGCTCTTAGCCAGGCCTACTATGCCGCCCGTCACCTCGCCCTCAACCGTATGCAGCAGGAGGCCGCTCTGCTAGGCGCCCATGGCGTTGTAGGCATGCAGATCATCCGTCGTCCCCTCGAAAACTCCGTGCTCGAATTCCTCGCCTTCGGCACGGCAATCAAGGAGCCTATTCGCACCTACCACCAGCCCGGCAGCCTGCCCTTTGTGAGCGATCTGTCCGGCCACGACTATTACACGTTGCACCAAGCGGGGTTTCGACCGGTGGGTTTCGCCTTTGGATGCTGCGTGTTTTGCCAGGTAGCCACCTGGCGCACCCAAATGGCAAGCAGCATTTTTGGCACAGGTTGGGCGAACCAAGAGCTTACCGACTTCACCCAATCGCTCTATCAAGCGCGAGAGCGCGCCATGGAGCGCATGGTGCATGAAGCTCTGGCAGTGCAGGCCACCGGCATTATTGGGAGCGATATCGAGATGCATCACGATTTTATTGAAGGGGATCAGAACCGTGCCCCCGCGGTTATCCACTATTTCACCGCTCTCGGCACGGCCATCGCGCCCTATCCGGCTCCTGATGTAACGCCCCAAATCGATCTGCAACTCATGATGACCGACACAACGCAACAACTTAATGGAGGTTGATATAGGATGAGCGACTATACGCCTGGCTCTCAGGCCGGGCTCCCGGAGGCCGCCCGACAGCGCCTCATGGAAATGCGTGGCACCGCGGAAAAGCGTGCCTTTTTTACCAGCGATCTCTCCGTCAACGAGTTTCTGCTGGTTCGTGAGGCCGGCTTCGACCCCGTCGGCTTCGTTATGGGCAGTTCCATCTATCACATCGGCTTTCAGTTCGCTCGTGTCTTCCAAAATCAGGAGATGACGGTGCTGACACAGGCTATGTATCAGGCGCGCGAGCTGGCCATGACGCGCATGGAGGAGGAGGCCGACCTGCTAGGCGCTGATGGCATCGTGGGCGTGCGCCTTGAAGTGAGCCAATCTGCATGGGGTGAGGGCATTGCGGAGTTCATCGCCATCGGCACCGCCATTCGCCACCGTACCGGAGAGCACTATCGCACGCATCGCAATCGGCCGTTTACCTCCGACCTCAGCGGCCAAGAGTTTTGGACGCTACTGAAAGCCGGTTATCGTCCCATCTCCTTAGTCATGGGCGTTTGCGTCTACCATGTGGCCTACCGAGGCTTTCTGCAAGCCCTGAACCAGATGGGGCGCAACGTTGAACTGCAAAACTACACGCAGGCGCTCTACGACGCTCGCGAGCTGGCCCTATCGCGCATGCAGGCCGAAGCGGAGGCGGAGCAAGCGGAGGGGATCGTGGGCACCCGCGTCACCGAAAGTAACTACAGCTGGGGCAGCCACACCATCGAGTTCTTTGCCGTCGGCACCGCCGTTACCTCCATTTCCGCAGAGCACACCATTCAAAGCCCTCAACTGGTGCTGCCGCTGAACGGCTGAAAACTTTGCGGCCGTGCGATGCGACTGAGGTATCATTCTTGACATGAACACAAGTACAGGCGATTCACTCTCGCTTACGCATCCCTATCGCTATGAGGGCCAACCGACCTTAGAGGAGGCGCGGCGATATTGTGCCCGCCTCGCCAAGTCGCACTACGAAAACTTTCTGGTGGCCACCATCTTTTGCCCGCGTCATCTCCGTCAACATTTCTATAACATTTATGCCTACTGCCGTATTAGCGATGACCTCGGCGACGAGATCGGCGATCCCCAAAAATCGCTGGCGCTGCTCGATTGGTGGGAAACGGAACTCGATGCCATGTACGATGGCAGGCCGCGCCATCCCGTCTTTGTTGCGCTGGAAGAGACCGTTAAGCGGTTCCAAATCCCCCCTGAGCCTTTCCGCCATCTCCTGCAGGCTTTTCGCCAAGACCAAATCTGCACACGCTATCCCACCTACGACGACCTGTTGGGCTATTGCCGCTACTCGGCTAATCCGGTAGGTCACCTCGTACTCTATCTCGCCGGCTATCGAGATGCGGAGCGGTTTGCCCTGTCCGACAAAACCTGCACCGCGCTTCAACTTGCCAACTTCTGGCAGGATGTGACACGCGATCTTGCCAAAGGGCGAATCTACATTCCCTTAGAGGACATGGCTCGCTTTGGCTATTCAGAAGAGGAGCTTCACGCACGCAAGTTCACGCCGGCTTTTGCCGAGTTAATGCGCTTTGAAGTCGAACGCACCCGAGCGCTGTTTTTGGAAGGACAAGCGCTCTGCAACCGGGTAGACAAAAGGCTTCGATTGGACATCGCTATGTTCACACAGGGGGGGTTGGAGGTTTTACGTCGTATCGAATCGCAAGGCTATGACGTGCTGTCCAAACGTCCTGCCATTCCCAAAAGCCGACAACTAGCCCTCCTGCTCAAGCGCCTTTTTCGCCCTGTCCCCTGAGCACACCCCTCTCCTTCTGGAGAGGGTCACCTAGCGATGCGCTTAAAGGGGTAGGCGCAAGGCCTACCCCCCATAGGCCCTCTTGGCCGACGGTGCTGCGCACTGCACCTTTTCTCTCAAGGATACCCCGACCTCTTCCCAATGGGGAGAGGGCAGACCAGTAAGCTAACTCTCAGTCTTCTCTGATAAAATTTCCTTTGAAAAACTAACCAGGACCGCCCCCTTTCTCCCTAATAGGGGGAAAGGCTGGGATAGGGGGCGAACAAGACCGGCTTACTCCACGAATTGACTCTAGAACCATGAGATGGACAGCCCTCTGCAACCCCTGCCCCTCAAAGTACACGCCCTTGTCCTCAGAACGGGTGGGAAGTGAAACTCAAGATTTCTCGCCTTCGGCTCGAAATGACAGTTGTTTATCTCGCCTTCGGCTCGAAATGACAGGTGTTTATCTCGTCTTTGGCTTGAAATGACAGTCGTATCATCGGCTCTACAAGCCCCTCCTCAACCCTCCCCGTACGCGGGGAGGGAGGTGTATGTAAGGCAGGGGAGTACGCACGAGAGGACAACCCTCCCCGTACGCGGGGAGGGAGGGCTAGCTTCCCCCCCGCGTGCGGGGGGATAAGAGGGGGGCTTTGGCGGCGGCATTCTGCAGCCCCTCCTCAACCCTCCCCGTACACGGGGAGGGGGTACCTAGCGGTGGGCGGCCTAGCGGACGGCGCCTTTGTGGCCTGTGTCGTTCCCTTCATCGCCTATCTCACCGGCCGCTATGTTGCTGTCTGCTAAGACCGTGCGCAAGACGAGGAGGTTTAAGGAGAATCCTCTTCGTTAAGAAACTCACGAGCCGGCTTTAGTTCGCCGGTCTCCACAAACCAAACACGCTCGGCGATGTTTACCACATGATCGCTCACCCGTTCGAGATATTTGGCGGCGAACATAATGTTCAATGCCAAAAGGGCGCATGAGGGGTGCTCCACGATCTCTTGAGTGAGGCGCTCTCGCATGGCATGATAGAGACGATCTACCTCGTCGTCATCGCGAATAACCTTTTCAACGAGATTGAGATCGTGATGAATAAAGGCCTGGAGCGCGTCCTGCAACATCACTCGGCTAAGATGGGCTAAGCGCGGAATGTCCACAAGGGGCCGGTAAATCTGTTGGGCACGGGCAAGCCTTCGCCCGATCTTCGCGATGTCCACCGCATAGTCTCCGATGCGCTCCACATCCGTAATGACCTTCAAAGCTGTTCCAATTGTGCGTAAATCTCGGGCAACAGGCTGTTGCGTGGCGATGAGGCGCAGACACTTGCTCTCGATCTCAATGTCGTAGCGGTCTACCGTATCGTCTTGGGCAATCACCTTCTGCACAAGCTCTATATTGCCGCTCATCAGTGCCTCAACCGCCTGCGCCAACATATTATCGGCGCAGGTGGCCATCTCCAGCATCGTCTCACGCAGGCTATTCAGTTCGGCCTCAAAATGAGCACGCATTGGAATCATAACGCCATTCCTCTTTCCTTTTTACTTTCGTACGACTCGATGGCTTCTTTTAAGTTCCCCCTATGATTATAGGGCGGGTTTAGGCCCGCCCTAAGCGCTGAGGGGGTAGGCACAGGAAACCTTACACGCCGCGCAAGAAGCGCATGGCCTCTTTCTCGTAGGTATGGAACGGATTCTTCAGGTCGAGCTGCCGATTGCGCTCGATATAGATCGCATCCCAATCGATCACGTAGCGCAGTCCCGGATGCGCCAAAAGCTGCGCCACAATAAGCCCGCGCCCATAGGCGCGCGTGTTTTCTGGTGGGTTAGTCAGCGCCTCCTCCACCTGCTCATCGGTAACAAGGCGCCACATCAGACCGGCTTGCTCCAAACCGTAGAACAGCCCCTCTTCCGGTGATGCATTATGATACTCTAAGTCGAGGCTCTGCATTACATCGTCTTGCCAGCTGGCCCCCGTCTCCTCCATGTACTGCCGATAGAGTACAAGCTTCGCAGCCCAGTCGAGCCGGTCGGCGGTTGAAAGCGGGTCTCGTTCCAGATCGTCCAAAATGGTTTCCCACTCTCTGAGCACCAGATCGGTTTGAGGGTCCCGCCGATAAAGGTATCGTTTCGCCGCATCTAGATAGCGACGTTGCAGGTCAATGGCCGAAATGGTGCGCCCGTTTCGCAAACGCACCATCCATTTCATAGTGGGATCGCGCGAGACCGAGCGCAACGTCTCTAACGGATCGGCCACCTCCACATCCGGCGGTGCGATTCCATCCTCAATGAGGTCGAGCACTAAACAGGTCGTGCCCACCTTTAACATGAGGGCATATTCGCTCATGTTGCTTTCGCCGAAGAGCACGTGCAGCCGATGCAGGTTTGAGTAGGAGTAGTAGCTATCCCATTTCGGATTGATGATCGCTCGGTTGAAGCGGACGCGCGAGCTAATGGTCTTCACGATGTGATCGGCTCGCTGCGAGAGCTGAAAATTGACCGTAGGGTCTATCTCTACTCCGTAGAAGTTGGAGACCCAAACGTAGTCTACTTCGTGCTCGCTGAGCGTCATAATATTGTTTTTGCTGGAGGGGCGGGTTAGCCGATGCCCGCCAACGCGCCCCACACCGGCAAAAATTTGGCGTGTTACCAGAAACGGCAATAGGCTTGAGAGGGCATCGGTGAAGAAGCGGTCTTCAAGCTGCACCAGATAGTTTTCGTGGCAACCGAAGGTGTGTCCGCCGAAGTGGTCTATGCTGTTGTTATGAAAGCTAACCACCGGGCTGAGCTGTAGGTCTTTTAACAGGCGGGAGAGCAGGATACGCCCGGCCCTGTCGTAGCGCACGAGGTCTAGCAGATCGCAGCATTCGGGGGTGGCATACTCCTCATGGCTACCCACGGCATCTATATAGAGGCGACCTCCGTTGCGCAGAAAGCCTCCGGCGCGCGCCGGTTCAAAGGCGTAGTCACGCGCGTGAAGGTCGATCAGCCCGTAGCGCTTATCGTAAAAGGCATAGTCTTTTACCTGTTCGACGATCTCTTCGGGTGTTCCAACCGAAGGATCGCGCACCATGCACCCGAACTCGGTTTCGATGCCAAAAATTCGTTTTTCCATTTTCAGCGATACTCACGCAGTAAAGGCTCGAACTCCTTTTCAGAAAGCAAACGAAAATGGCTTTCTCGGTGCACCTCACGTTCAAGCACGGCCGCCTCGACCATGCCGGTTTTCAGCTCGTCCCGCAGAAACGCTCTTTCGGAGTCGGCCTCTTCGATAAAGCGGAACCGTTCGGCGCCCTCCTCCTCTTCCTCACGAGCTGTAATGCCGCGCCCACCACGCAAGGCCTCTCGCATTCCGGCAGCCCAGGCGAGCAAAGCCCTCTCTAAGGCTTCGTGCAGGCTCTGTTCCGCGTCGGCTCCCTCAAGCCGTTCCAACATACGGTCTTCGGCGACCTGTGTGCCCGCGA